>Ga0209780_1002258_pt1 | contig 13548 bp, 8 predicted proteins | sample WorMetexBAHAMAS2_FD_187384 | JGI IMG/M metagenome (GOLD analysis project Ga0209780, IMG submission 187384) | Marine gutless worms symbiont microbial communities from Max Planck institute for Marine Microbiology, Germany - Inanidrilus exumae... | ecosystem: Host-associated > Annelida > Digestive... | reverse complement strand
CATTTATTTAATGGCTCAGTTTGAATAACTGATAATTTTAAAGTTAAAAAAATATGGATGATTTATTAAATTTGTTTAATAATATTAGTCAGGTAAAAGATTTTGAGAGGATTCGTATAGGTTTGGCTTCTCCAGAAAAGATTCGTTCATGGTCTTATGGGGAAATTAAAACTCCAGAAACTATTAATTATCGTTCTTTTAAGCCTGAAGATGAAGGTTTGTTTTGCGCTAGGATTTTTGGCCCTATTGAGGATTACGAATGTTTATGTGGTAAATACAAACGATTTAGGTATCGAGGGATCGTTTGTGAACAATGCGGCGTTGAGGTTACAAAAGCGTCAGTGCGCCGTGAGCGTTTGGGACATATTGAACTAGCAGCCCCTATTGCTCATGTTTGGCATTTTAAGTATTTGCCTTCTCGTATTGGATTGTTATTGGATATGTCGCCGCGTGACTTGGAGCGTGTTCTTTATTTTGAGATGTATGTGGTTATTGATCCGGGCTCTACTTCTTTAAAACGGGGGCAGTTGTTGTCTGAGGCGGCTTATCTGGAGAAGTTTGGAGAGGATTTGGATGCGCGTATGGGGGGTGAGGCTATTTATGAGTTGTTGCGTTCGTTAGATTTGGCGGTTGAGGTGGAAAAGTTGCGTGTTCGACTCAGCAGGTGTAAGTCTGAGTCTGTGAGGAAAAAGTTGGGTAGGCGTTTATTATTGTTTCAGGCTTTTTTGCGTTCGGGTAATAAGCCTGAGTGGATGGTGTTGAGGGTTTTGCCGGTTTTGCCTCCGTCTTTGCGTCCTTTGGTGCCGTCTGGGGAAATAGGGCGTTTTGTTGGTTCTGATTTGAATGGGTTGTATCGTCGGGTTATTATTCGTAATAATCGCTATAAGCGTTTGTTGGCGTTGAATGCAGCTGATGTGGTGATGCGGAATGAGTTGCGTATGTTGCAGGAATCGGTGGATGCGTTGCTTGATAATGGTGGGCAGCATCGGGGGGTTAATGGGCTGCCGCTGCAGTCGTTGTCTGATATGATTAAGGGTAAGCAGGGGCGTTTCCGTCAAAATTTGTTGGGTAAGCGGGTGGATTTTTCTGGGCGTTCTGTGATTGTGGTGGATCCTGGTTTGAAATTGCATCAGTGTGGTTTGCCGAAGGTGATGGCTTTGGAGCTTTTTAAGCCGTTTTTGTTGTTTGAGTTGCAAAAACGGGGGTTGGCTATTTCTATTCAGGTGGCTAGGGTGTTAGTTGAGGATAGGGTTGCTGAGGTTTGGAAGGTTCTTGAGGATGTGGTTGTGGATTTTCCAGTGTTGTTGAATCGGATTCCGACTTGGTGTCGTTTGGGTATTCAGGCTTTTGAGCCGGTGTTGGTTGATGATTTGGCTATTCATTTGCATCCGTTGGTATGTCGGGGATTTAATGCGAAGTTTGAGGGTGATCAGATGGCGGTGCATGTGCCTTTGTCTTTGGAGGCTCAGCTTGAGGCGCGTGTGTTGTTGATGTCTGGGGTTAATATTTTTTCTCCGGTTAGTGGTGAGCCTTTGTTTGTGCCTTCGCAGGAGATGCTTGTGGGTTTGTTTTTTTTGACTCGTGAAGGTGCGGGGGCATCTGGGTTGGTGTTCGCGGATGTGGCTGAGGTTGAGCGGGCTTTTGCGAGTGGGGTGGTTGGTTTGCAGGCTTCGGTTGTGGTACGTATTGGCGGTGTGCGTGTGAATACGACGGTGGGGCGTGCGTTTGTTTCTCGGTGTCTTCCGGCTGGGTTTCCTTTTGAGTTGGTCAATTGTTGTTTGACGAGGGAGCGGTTGTTGGAGTTGTTAGTTTTTTGTTTTCGGCGTTTTGGGTTGGAGGAGACGATTCGGTTTGCTGAGAAGTTGATGCATTTTGGTTTTGTTTTTGCGACTCGTTCTGGTTTGAGTTTTGATGATTTGGAGGCGCCTAAGGATAAGTGCGAATCTCAAGGTTATGCTCATGTGGTTGATATTTTTGCACAAACTAGGGATCAAGTTGCGGATGCGATATTGGGTGTGGATGAGAGTGGTTTGTATATGATGTTGAAGTCGGGTGTATGCCACCTTGTGGGGATGTGTGGAAATCCGGTCACGGCTAGTTTGCGTGATGGTTTGGGTGCGTTTGAATATTTTCTTTCTAGTCATAATATGCGTAGGGATATGGCAAATGTGAGCGCGAAAGCGGCTAATGCTGGTTATTTGACACGGCGGTTGGTTGATGTGGCTCAGGATGTGGTGGTGGTTGAGGATGATTGTGGTACGAGTGAGGGCTTGTATTTGACGGCTTTGGTTAGGGGAGGGGAGGTGGTTGTGTCTTTGGGTGAACTGGTGGTTGGTCGTGTGGTGGCTGAGGATGTTTTTGTTGAGGGTGAGAGTCAGCCTTTTGTGAAGGCGGGTACTTTTCTTGATGAGGATTGGGCAGAGCTTCTTGAGGATAAGGGGGTAGTTGAGCTTAAGGTGCGTTCTCCGATTACTTGTGAGTCTAAGGGGGGTGAGAGGGGGGTTTGTGCTCGGTGTTATGGGCGTGATTTGGCACGGGGTGTTTTGGTCGATGTTGGTGAAGCGGTAGGGGTGATGGCGGCTCAGTCGGTTGGTGAGTCAGTTGGTGAGGTTGCGCGGTTTCAAAGTGAGTTTGGGGGGGCTGGGGTTGTTGAGTTTGTTGAGGTTGGTTGTAGTGGAACGCTTATGTTTGAGGGGGTTAGGTTGGTTTTGCAGCGTTTAAAAAGTGGGGATTCGTTGGATTTTCAGTTTGTTAATGTTTCTGATTATGGGCTGGTTTGTGTAGTTAATGGTGGTGTGTGTGAGCGCCATAGGGTGCCTTATGGCGCGATTTTTTTGCTTAATGAGGGTGCTGTTGTTGAGGCTGGAGCGCAGGTAGCGTATTGGTATTCTGAAGTTTGTCCAGTTATTTGTGAGGTGGCTGGAGTGGTTCGTTTTGTGGATATGGTTGATCAGGCGATAAGTAGGAATTTGTGGGCTGATGGAGAGTTGCGCCCTGGTATTAAGGTGGTTGATAAGCTTAGTGGTTCTACTAAGACAGTCGTGAATTTACCAGCGGGCGCAATTGTTAATGTGGATAATGGGGCTGGGGTGGATGTGGGTGACGTTGTGGCTTTTGTTCCGCGAAGTGGGGAGGGTGAGTTGGGTAGTAGTTTGGATCGTTTAGTAGATTTGTTTGAGGCGCGTGTTCCAACGGAGTCTGCTATTTTGGCACTTAGAACTGGTCAGATTAGTTTGAGTAGGGAATCTAAGATTAAGCGTCGTTTTATGATTACGGATGATGATGGTTATTCTGAGGCGTTTTCTATTCCGAGGCGGCGCGATATGATGGTTGCTAGCGGTGATGCAGTGGAAATGGGGGATGTGATTGTGGAGGGTAGTCCAAATATTCATGATATTTTACGGTTGAGGGGTATAAATGGATTAGTTAAGTATTTTGTTAATGAGTTACAAGATATTTTTTTGAGCCATGAAGTTAGGGTGAATTGTAAGCATTTTGAGGTTATTATTCGGCAAATGTTGGGCTTTGTGAGGGTTGTGGAACCGGGCGATAGTCCGTTTGTTGCCGGTGAAATGGTTTCAAAAACTCGCTTGTTGGCTGAAAATAAGAAGTTGGTTAATGGTGCGACTTGGGAGCATTATTTGTTAGGGATTACTCAGGCATCGTTAGCGACGGATTCTTTTATTTCTGCTGCGTCGTTTATGGATACAACGCGGGTGTTGTCAAATAGTGCGCTTAAGGGTAGTTGTGATGAGTTACGTGGTATTAAGGAAAATGTTATTTTGGGGCGTTTAATTCCTGCGGGTACGGGTTTTCACGAGAATAGGAGGTAGTTGCCGATGCGTGTACTTTTCGTGACTTCTGAAGCTTATCCGTTGGTTAAAACCGGGGGATTGGGCGATGTTAGTTTTGCCTTGCCTAATGCTTTGCGAGTTTTGGGGGTTGATGTACGTTTATTATTACCCGGTTATCCAGCGGTGCTTGAGCGGCTTTCGCTGGTTGAGGTGCATGAGGATATCCGGATGTATCCTTTGCAGGAGCCTGTGCGTTTGTTGGCAGGGACAATGGCTGGTGGAATAACGCCGGTTTATGTGATTGATTGTCCTGATTTGTATGGGCGCGAGGGTGGTCCTTATCAGGATACTGAGGGTAATGATTGGTATGATAATGAGTTACGCTTTGGTTTGTTGTCTAAGGTAGCGGCTTTATTTGGTAATCATAGTTTGTTGTTTAAGCCGGATATTATTCATTGTAATGATTGGCAAACGGGTTTGGTGCCGGCTTTTTTAAAGTTTATTCCTCAGCCTCGGGCTCGTTGTGTAATGAGTATACATAATATGGCTTATCAGGGTATTTTTGGTCCTGAGGTGGTGGAGTTATTTGGGTTGCCGCCTGAGAGTTTTAGTATGTTTGGGTTGGAGTATCATGGGCAGGTTTCGTTTTTGAAAGCGGGGTTGTTTTATGCGGATTGGATAACGACTGTGAGTCCAACTTACGCGAAGGAAATTCAATCTTCAAAGTATGGTTGTGGTTTGGAGGGGTTGTTGTATGAGCGTCGTGATAATTTGTCTGGGATTTTGAATGGGATTGATACAATGGCTTGGAATCCTGAGTCTGATCCTTTTTTGAGTCGTCATTATGGTATTAAGAATTTGCCGGTTAAGGTTCGTAATTCTCAAGCTTTACGTGCGAAATTGATGTTACCGCCGTCGAAGAAGGCTCCGCTTTTAGGGTTGATTAGTCGTTTTACTGAGCAAAAAGGGATCGATTTGTTGTTGCCGATTATTCCTGATATTGTGAAAACTGGTGCGCGATTAGCAATTCTCGGTAGTGGTGATAAGGCGTTAGAAGAGGAGTTGCAACAGTTAGCGAAACTTTATCCGACACGAATTAGCGTTAATATTGGTTTTAATGAGGAGTTGTCTCATCAGATTGAGGCTGGTGCTGATATGTTTTTGATGCCGTCTCGTTTTGAGCCGTGTGGCTTAAATCAGATGTATAGTATGCGTTATGGGACTATTCCGATAGTACGAAGTACTGGTGGATTGGCTGATACGGTGGTGGATGCGTCGGCTATCAATTTGGAGAATAGAACTGCGACGGGTTTTGTTTTTGAGGGTGAATCTTCAGATGAGCTGTTGTCTTGTGTGCAACGGGCATTGGAGTTGTTTCGCCAGAAATCGGTTTGGCGTTCTTTGCAATTGTGTGCTATGAGCCGTGATTTTAGTTGGGAAAATAGTGCTAGGGAGTATGTGACACTTTATCAGAAAGTGTTGGAGTAACGACGTTCTACGCCAAGCGTGTAAACAACTAAACTATAATAATTGATGTTACGCACAGGTCTTCTAAAATGTGATAATTGATGTTACCTAGATAGGAAGTAGGGCTTTAGCCCTATTGCCGGGGCTTCAGCCCCGGTTCCTTTGGGATTGAGGTCAGTAAGACGGCTCACACATTAGAATGTGGGATTCGCGGGGCTAAAGCCCCGCCTCCGAGATTTGCTACTGAGCTGCATAAGCTGATTTGCTACTGATTCGCGGGGCTAAAGCCCCGCCTCCGAGATTTGCTACTGAGCTGCATAAGCTGACTCAATGCCATTAACTTAAGCCCAAAGATGTTTTTTTGTAGGGTGAGCAAAATGTTTTTTTTGCCCACCCGAGGGCTGGTGGGCGGCAAAAGTTTTTGCTCCGCAAAAACTTTTGCCTCGAAAACACTTTGCCCACCTGACATCTGAAAATCCTTACCTTAACTTAATGGCATTGAGAAGCTGACTGCGTAACATCACTATAATAAATAAAAATAGGAGTTTTTAAGATGCCAGATAAAGTATATGATACTTTTCCTCACAAATACGCTGCAAAGGCGCATATCAATGATGAGTTGTATCAGGAAATGTATGCGCGTTCTATTTCTGAGCCTGATAGTTTTTGGGCTGAGCAGGCGCGGGCGTTTGTTAGTTGGTTTAAAGAATGGGACAAGGTTCAGGCGTGTGATTTCCAGAATGGGCAAATTCGTTGGTTTGAGGGGGCAAAGCTGAATGTCTCTTATAATTGTTTGGATCGTCATTTGGAGAGTCGGGGGGAGCAAGTCGCTATTTTGTGGGAAGGCGATGATCCTTCTGTTTCTAAAAAGATTACTTATCGTGAGTTATATGAGAAGGTTTGTCGCTTCGCTAATGTTCTTAAAGGGCGTGGAGTCAAAAAAGGGGATCGTGTTTGCATTTATTTGCCTATGATTCCAGAGGCGGCGGTTGCTATGTTGGCATGTACTCGTATTGGGGCGATACATTCTGTAGTTTTTGGGGGGTTTTCGCCAGATTCTTTGAAAAATCGTATTTTAGATTCTGGTTGCGAGGTGGTGATCACGGCTGATGAGGGTTTGCGTGGTGGTCGTGCTGTGCCTTTGAAGGCTAATGTGGATCAGGCGTTGTTAGAGTGTCCAGATGTTCATACGGTTGTTGTGGTGAAAAATACCGGGCATCATGGTGCTTGGAAGGTTGGGCAAGATATTTGGTATCATGAGGAAATTGAACAGGTTTCTGCTGTTTGTCCGCCGGAGGAAATGGATGCTGAGGATGCTTTGTTTATTTTGTATACTTCAGGCTCTACTGGTAAACCTAAAGGTGTTTTGCATTCTACGGGGGGTTATTTGCTTTATACGGCGATGACTCATAAGTATATTTTTGATTATCATGATGGTGATATTTATTGGTGTACGGCTGATGTTGGTTGGATTACGGGGCATTCTTATATTATTTATGGTCCGCTTGCGAATGGTGCAACGACTTTGATGTTTGAGGGGGTTCCTACTTATCCGGATGCGAGTCGTTTTTGGCAGGTGGTGGATAAGCATGGGGTGAATATTTTTTATACTGCACCGACTGCGATTCGGGCGTTGATGAGTAAGGGTGATGAACCGGTAAAGGCGACGAGCCGGAAAAGTTTACGTTTGTTAGGTAGTGTTGGTGAGCCGATTAATCCTGAGGCTTGGGAGTGGTATTTTCAGGTGGTGGGAGAGGGTCGTTGTTCTATTGTTGATACGTGGTGGCAAACTGAAACTGGGGGGATTCTTATTACTCCGTTGCCTGGGGCGACGAAACTTAAGCCGGGTTCGGCAACGCGCCCGTTTTTTGGTATTGTTCCGGCGATTGTTAATAATAAGGGTGAAGTCCTTGAGGGGGCGGCGGAGGGTAATTTGATCGTCACTCGTTCATGGCCTGGTCAAATGCGTACTGTTTATGGGGATCATCAGCGTTTTGTGGATACTTATTTTTCACAGTATCCGGGTAATTATTTTAGTGGTGATGGTGCCCGCCGCGATGAGGAGGGTTTTTATTGGATTACGGGTCGCGTGGATGATGTGATTAATGTGTCGGGTCATCGTATGGGGACGGCTGAGGTTGAGAGTGCGTTGGTTTTACATGAGGCTGTGGCGGAGGCTGCGGTGGTTGGGTATCCTCATGATATTAAGGGTCAAGGTATTTATGCTTATGTGACTTTGATGGCGGATAAGGTGCCGAGTGATGGGTTACGCAAGGAGTTAGTGCAGCAGGTTCGTTCTGAAATTGGTCCCATCGCTTCGCCAGATGTGATTCAATGGGCGCCAGGTTTGCCTAAAACTCGTTCTGGTAAAATCATGCGCCGCATTTTGCGTAAGATTGCTGCAAATGAGCTTGATAATTTGGGGGATACTTCTACTTTGGCTGATCCTGGCGTTGTGGAAGATTTGATTCAGCATCGTGCTAATAAATAATACTTAACACGGCCATAAACTAAACCTAACTGTCATTTCGACCAACGGGAGAAATCTGGAGGGCGCCCACGGACCTCTTAGACCGTTGGATCGATTTATCCCGCTGGTAAGATCCCTCCTGCCGTCGGGATGACAGACAGACATAAAAGTGCAAATTGTGCCCGTGCTGAGTAAAATTTGTCCCTAAATTTTTGGTACCAACGGATTTACAATCTCGCTCATGAGTTGTCCACCCTTTGTAAAGGTATTTAGCAATGATTCAAGCAACACAAAACATAAAAGAAATTCGTCAGGGTGAATGGACTTATGAAGATTATCTCAATCTACCCGATGATGGTTGTCGTTATGAAATTATTGAAGGAATTCTTTACATGAGCAATGCACCCAGTTTTGATCATCAATACACTGTAATGGAAATTGCTTTTAATTTAAAATCTTTTGTTAATCAAAATCAACTGGGTTATGTGCTAACCGCGCCCTTTGAAATTCATATTGCTGAAAAAACGCGACCAGTTCAACCCGATGTTCTTTTTATTGGTGCAAAAAGGGGGCTGTTACGGGGTGCAAAATACTTTGATGGCTCACCTGATTTGGTTGTGGAGGTTTTATCGCCTAGTACACGCCGTTTTGATCAATTTACTAAATTCCGTGCTTATGAAAAAGCTCATGTACCAGAATATTGGATTGCCGATCCGAAATCTCGTTTGGTGCAAGTTTATACTCTTGATAATCAGGAATATGTGCTGCTAGGTGATTTTATGGGTGATGAGGTGATTGAATCAAAAGTGCTGGCTGGTTTGAAAATAATGACGGATTCTCTTTTTGGCAAATAATAAGTTCCCTACGGGAGGAAATCGTACCTCATTCCCGAAACAACTGATAATCCATAGATAAAACGTTGATAATGTTTCGGGAAATCGTACCTCATTCCCGAAACAACTGAAAATCTTTGCTTGAATATGCCATTGAACAAAGAAATAGAGCCACCGTAGATTACGATCAAGTTTAGCTCAGTTGTTTCGGGAATGAGGTACGATTTCCCGAAACATTAAATTATGAAAATTCTAAAATTCTGATAATTCTGATTCAGACAGAAATAGGATTTTTTAAATTTTACAACTAGCTGTTGTGGTTTCTGGCGGTGCAAGCAAGGCATCAATTTTTGCGGCACAAATAAAGTCATTTTCCGACAGTCCCCCTATCGCATGGGTGGAATAACGGACTAAACAACGATTATAAGCCACTTCAAGATCAGGATGATGATCTTCTTGATGTGCAATCCAGGCGACTGCATTTACGAATGCCATTGTTTCGTAATAGTTTTTAAATTTATAGTGACGGCTCATTTCTGTCGCCGTCTCATTCAATTGCCAATCTTTAACTTGGCTCAACAAGGCTTGTGCCTCTTCTCTCGTCAATGGTTTTACACCACCTTCACATGGTTTGCAGCGTTTTTGCGTCAATTCACTCATAAAACAATTCCTTAGTTTGATTTAGGGGGTACATAATGGGGATCGTTGGGATTGAGAAAAATAAAGCTAAATTGCCCAGGTTCAATTTCGACAAAGTCCATTTCGGCATCCTCTAGTAAGTCTTTATAGGTGGGCTCAAAAACTATGTCAACTCCTTGGCATTGAATGTGGATATCACCGTCTTTGATTTGGTCAAATCCCATTTTGTTGTATTCAATACTGCCATCGGCATTGCGCCGTGGGGCGAGACGTAGTGCTTGTCCTTTCATTTCGCCTTGTTCGGCGGCTTTTAAAATTTGAGCTGAGGCTCTGTCGGTGACTTTAAACATGCTTTTTCCTTGGTAGTACGTAGTGTTGTTAATAGTTGAGGTCAATAGTAGGTTTTTTAAAGGGCCGGGTTTATGCGCTTTTCAGAATTTTACATATCTATAGGGAGGAGCTAAAACTTGGCAGTTCTTCGTTTGAGCCACGCCATAAATAAGCGGTTAATTGCTCCCCTTGTGTCCTCTCTTCTGCGGGGTTGTTAGGCAGAGTCCAGCGTAATTGTTTGTAAAGCAAGGAACGATATAAATCAAAGCTGGATTCTACTAATTGTCCATAAACTCCAGCCGTTTGTAACATCCAATGGTAAGCAAATAGCATCACCGCCACGCTGATGGGAATCGCCCAAGCTGTGTAGGGCATCCAAACCATAAACATTGCGCCCCAAGTCCAAATCCGTGCTGTGGTGTCAAGGTTGTCACGGGCAATCACTAATTCTTTTTTTACTGCGTCAGGCAACACTAACCATAATCGTGGCCAACAGATAAAAATGTTTAGTCCATATTTTTTCTCAGGGCGTAATTCTATGGCGCGTAACAGATTGCCTAAACGGGTGGGTAAACGTTGCTCTTTTTCTGGAATGTACATGAGTCGCCAATCCAACTGGGCATGTTCCGTTTGTTCTTTTTGGCTCAAAGGCGGTAAACCCTTATAAGCTTTCTCTGCCAAAGCTTGGAAACGCGCTTCATCTCGTGCAATTTGCCAATTTTGCCATTTTATCAATAAAGTTTTTCGCCAACCGCTCCAAGGATAACCTTCTAAAAAACGTATCACGATGATATCAAAGCGTTTAAGCACGCTGGCGGTGATTGCCACAACCATCAATAAGATAAAGATGAGGAGCAATATTTCTACGGGTTTAATGTTGCTCGTCATCCATTGCCATAAAAAAGCCCAGTCTTTGTCACTGTGATAAAGCCACGCTGCTAGTCCACCGAGCCAAAATAGGATGCCAGATTTGAGTAAAATGGCTATCCACCGTTCTATCGGGCTGCTAATCCAACCTTCGCCAAAATCAGGAGCCATTAAATTTCACCTTTCAGTTCTAGTGGGATGTTGTGTTTGGAACAAAGCGGTGGTGTTTGATCCACACTTCGCTGAAACCATATAAACTCACAGTCTTTTTCAGGACATCTGTAAACTTTCGTCCCGCGTGGGAGTTGGATGACTTTCCCCAGCGGCTCTGTATAGCTCACTTTGTATACGTCTTTCCTCTCGCTGGTTGCCGGTTCTAGATATTGCTGCATCCATGCCTGGGCATTTGGGTATTTTTCCAATAAATCAAATATTTGCACACCTATTTCTTGCGCAGATTCCAGTAGTTTATCTAATTGCTCATCTACCACTTCAGCCTCAGCATCTACCAATTCTTTCAAATGTGGGCGGATGGCGCGAGTAGCCGCTAAAATTTCTTCAGTTTCGTGCATTATTTTTACCTTTGAGTTTGCTCAGTTTTAAATTTGATTGTCTGAATCAGAATTTACAGAATTTTAGAATTTTCAGAATAAGGCAAATCTCACATAAAGGGCTTCTCCCCTGATGTGGTATATTTCTTTTGAGTTTTGTTTCGGGAAATCCGCCTCGCTCCATTCCCGAAACAACTGAATAACTTCGAGTTTTGTTTCGGGAAACCGCGAGCGGATTTCCCGAAACAACTGAATAAAGGGCTTCTCCCCTGATGTTGTATATTCCTTTCTTTTTGGAAGTTGAATCAAACAGTTTTATATCAAGTATTTATTCTGTTAATTCTAAAATTATGTAAATTCTGATTCAGACAAAATATCAGAAAATTTCTGGTTCAGTGCTTTATATCCCCACATATCCAAACGCCGCCCAATGGAACGGATGTTGATACGCCCGTTCTTCTGGCTTTTTAAGCCTCACTGATTGATACAACTGAGTGGCGGTTGGTTTTGCCATTTTGGGGTTCAAGGCTTGTGTTAGCAAATCATCACGGGTTTGCTTAAAATACGCTTTTTTTTCCGCGTTAGTGGTATCCCGCACCCATATCTGCGCTTGCCGCAATGCTTCAATCGGTTCTAATTTGTCTATTCGCCATCTATCATAAAAATACGCCATCAGCATCATGGTACTCAATTCGGCGACTGACCACAGCGAGGCGGCAACACCTGCCACTCCGGCTTGTAATAGCCCCGCTGGTAAATTGACCACTTCATCGGGCAATTCCATTCCTGGGATGCCCGTTTCACACGCCGACAGCGTTGCCAGTCGCACACCCTTTAGTCGTAATTGTAACAAGTCTTTGAGGGTGAGTGATTCGTCATGCGCCATCAATAAACCGCTCTGTAAGGGTTTATTCAAGTTGGCGTAACCGTGACAAGAAAAATGCAACACCTTACATGTCGGCAAGGCGGAAAGCACCGCTTTACGAGTGGCCCCATATCTTTTTATGATTTGGGGGGATTTAAAAGTAGAGACAACCGTTTTAACCTCATACTCCGCATTGGGCAATGGGTTAGCGTTGACGGGTAACGGCTCTTGAATCGCCAGCACTGTATCGGGAACAATAGGCTCAGCGATTTGATGGGCAGCGCTGAGGGCGCGGGCGTTGGGCGCGTAGGAAATGGTTAAAGCGTCCAAGGCGTAGCGTTTACCAGTCGGGGCGGTGGCATCTGCTGTCCAAGCGGCATGTAGGGGGAGTAAGCCTAATAAGCCCGCTGGAATCAAAGTAATTTTGGCTTGAGCGGGCAGTGCTTTGATTAAGGGCTCCATCACTGTTTGCCATAACCAATGTGTGGTTTTTTCCAAGGCGTTAAACCATTGGGTGGACATTTCAGTCTCGTTTGGTTTGCCTCGCCAGTTGTAATAAGCCTTTAAGTAGCCAGTAAATAATTTTTCTTGCAACAATGTTTCAGTTAGTTCAGGTAGCCACACGGGGGTAATTTCTCCACTGTCGTAGACAATCAGTGCCAATCCCCCAGCTTTGGTTGTCATCAGATACACAAGGGTAGTATTTTTGACAGCCGCTAAAATATCTGCAAATTTAGGCTCGGCCAAAAAATCAGCGTAGCCGTCTATTTGGCGGATAGCGGCGATGGTTTTCTCCAGTTGTTCACGCGCCGCTTGTAAACGGGTGTGGACTTTTTCAGAGTGTTGGGCATTATGCCAGTCAGTCACGGCTTGTTGGTAACGGTCATATAAGTCGGCATGAACTGTTGCCTTTAACTGTTTCAAATCCGCACGTTCTCGCGCCAGGGCTTCGCTCAAAAGTAAGGCTAAACCGCGCTCCAGCGTGACGGCGGCTTCGCTCAATTGGTTCATTTGAGTCAAGGCGTAGGCAGCGTGGGCGGCTAAGCCTTGCAGCTCTTTTAACCATAATTCTTGATGTTGGCGTAATAATTGGATTTGCACCAAGCGTGTGCCGGCTTGTAAGGCTAATTTATAAGCTTTTGCGACTTCAGCCCAAGCTTGGCGGTCAAAAGCCCAATGTAGCCAATTGCGGGCACTTGTTAATCCAGCTTCAAGCGCGACTTCTAATCCTGTTTGCGTGGCCTGTTGGAAAGCTTCTATGCCCTTTTGCAAGTCATTAATCTCTCCGGTGCGGGCGTAGCGAGCTCTCAAACCAGTGCCCAGATTGTTTAGACGGCTTGGCAAGTCAGGCGAGTTTTCTGGGGTAAGCTGGACGGCCTGTTCGTAAGCTTTTATGCCCTGTTGCAAGTCATTAATCTCTCCGGTGCGGGCGTAGCTAACTATCAAACCAGTGCCCAGATTGTTTAGAATGCTTGGCAAGTCAGGCGAGTTTTCTGGAGTAAGCTGGACGGCCTGTTGGAAAGCTTCTATGCCCTTTTGCAAGTCATTAATCTCTCCGGTGCGGGCGTAGCGAGCTCTCAAACCAGTGCCCAGATTGTTTAGACGGCTTGGCAAGTCAGGCGAGTTTTCTGGAGTAAGCTGGACGGCCTGTTGGAAAGCTTCTATGCCCTTTTGCAAGTCATTAATCTCTCCGGTGCGGGCGTAGCGAGCTCTCAAACCAGTGCCCAGATTG
>Ga0209780_1002257_pt1 | contig 13549 bp, 7 predicted proteins | sample WorMetexBAHAMAS2_FD_187384 | JGI IMG/M metagenome (GOLD analysis project Ga0209780, IMG submission 187384) | Marine gutless worms symbiont microbial communities from Max Planck institute for Marine Microbiology, Germany - Inanidrilus exumae... | ecosystem: Host-associated > Annelida > Digestive... | reverse complement strand
GTGCACCAACGTCACAGACAGACAGACGACAGACAGACAGACAGACAGACGGACGGCTCATAGCATATAGCAAACGTAACGTAATACGTTGACGTTTGCTAAAAACCGGTATTGTACGACGACTGAACACGTCAACATCGCAGATCTTGGCGACATTCAATTAGGGTTACTCCAACGGGCTGCCAAATACAGGTGGGGGTAAGCCGCGCAATGCTATACTAGCGCGTATTTGCTGTCATTGCGTGTCTGTCTGTCGGTCCGTCACAAGCCGGTAAGCCCAGTATTGAATCAAAACGGCCAAACGTAGGATCTCAAAAATAACGCCGCACGATATCCCAGAGACTCTAGTTTTACGAACCAAAAGACCTCTACGAAATTCCAATGGGATCACCCCAACATGGGCGCCATATGCAGGTGGGGTGGGTAAAAAGTACGTTTTTCGACCGGTCGAGAAGTCTCCGTCTCACACGCCTTACCCAGTGATGGTCGAATTAAGAAAAAGTGGGGGGGGGGATGACACCGACGCACCGAAGGCGCCGAGACTTCGACGCCAAAGGCTGACAACCGCAGCGGGGGAAATCCCCCATCCTCAGTAATTCGCGCACTGGCCTTACCGCCGAAAATTTGTCATCCGCCACGGTGGTCCGCGTCCACGACGGTGTGCTGGCAGAGGAATACGCGGTATCAACAACTTTGGTGGTAGACGAAGTTTGACGATCACAGTTACGGTCCAGTTGACAGCAACAAGGTTGGTTGTATGAAAATCTGTTAGACACGCATGGCATCGCATGCTCTCTGTGCAATAGTCGAGTCTACTGCAACGATGCGTGTACAAAACTACGCAGGTAGCTGAATAAAACGTGGCAGTTGCTGAAAGTGCTCCTCACACTGACACGGAGGATATGTGTGCGTCATTTGTACAACAGTAAAACAACATTTCAACTGATACAGAGGGTCGCACGGGTCTCACGGCGATAGCTGAGCCTCTTGTCGACTCATATCTGAGATGATATCTCGCTTAATCACGGAAACAGTGAAAGAGAGGACATAGATAAATAGGAACTTGTATGCGCTCTATCGAATGTTATTTCCACTGACCTTGAGTGACCAACAACTACCCCAAACCAACCCGTTTTCTACACTTGGCGTCGCCTATCATCTTCGTAACTGGTGGAGATACAGACTTCAAATTTGGTACGTAGGTTGACCATACCAAGTCCTAGCTACGGATGACAAACCACGCTTGACTCACTTAAAAATTTGGGGACTAAATCACGTATCTGGAATGGCTGAAGCTAGGGTCCTAAATTTCGTACAAACTTTAGGTTACGTCAAGTGTTAACCTTGGGATGACAAACAACCCCATAATGGAGTGATCAGAGTCACGAGACCTATATTTACCTCTCGACACTATTCCAGCACGGTATATGCTATCGTCGTGTGTCTGTCCATCTGTTTGTCTGCTGTCCATCCGTCTATCTGTCAAAAGCCGGTATTGTAAGATCACGGAAACAACGCCACACGTTAGCCCAGGGACTCTGTAATAAAATTATCTGTCGCCAAAGAACTCTGCGAAATTGCAATGGTGTCATCCCAACGGGGCAGTGTTGTTTAAGATATTATCCTCAAGATATTGTCTTGTATCGTGAAAATACAAGATAGTATTATATCTTGTATCTTCAGAATACTTCTAAAAAGTATATGCTGTATATCTTGCGTATCTTGTATATCTTCTGAATACTTTTTGAAACTATCTTGAATAAGGTGAAGATATTTTTGGAAGGTATGTTTCCCAAGATACTTTTTACCAAAAATAACTTAATCAGCGACAACAAGTTGTAAAGTTTACTGTAGTTCAAATCAAAATATGACATCTTACCAACATTGAACGAGACTGTATTTCTATTTTTCTGCTCGTGATTGTTATTGTATTTGTTGATTGAAGTACTATTAACAATAAGCCGAATAAGCATGTTGTGTGACTTTAACCAACGTCAGTTGTGTTAATTCATTTAATTTCCTGAGTGTTAACTGTCAAAATCAATTGCATGCAAATAATGCAACAGTACAAGATTGTAGGCCTGTGCTCATCTTAAACTACGGCTGTCGTTAACTAAAGTCTGAAATAATGAAACCCATTCCTAGTGAACTGCTTAGCAGCTATGTCGATAAACAGTAAGTCACTTGCAGTATCTGCCGTAAAATTAACAATGTTTGATCTGTCATGAAGTAACAGCAGGTGGTAGATAAAAATAACTCATTTAATAACTATTACAATTAGCCCCGTACGGCGACTGATGGTTGACTCTTCGCAACTGACGTTTGTGCCAACTTCAAAGTCACGTGACACTAAAATTAGGCCGAATATCAAAAATCTGGCCCGATCAAATTTAGATATTGTGCCCCGGTTTAAAAATCCGTGGTCAGTTGCCAGCTCCCATTGTAAATGGCAGAAAGGATAGCTTTTGAAAATGGCCAGATTCCCAACTTTGAAGGGCTCGTGACCTTGACCTTGACCTTGGATCGAGTCATACTATATACCTTCGTGCATCACTGATCGACTTCTACATACATACCAAATTTCATTGAAATCGAAAAAAACTTTTTGTGAATGGACGGACGTACGCACGTTCGTACGTACGTACGCACGCACGGACGGACGAACGGACGGACAGACATTTCAGACCGGCTTTATTAGGTCGACTCTGTCGAAGACTCGACCTAATAACGTCAACGACACTATGTAATTTAAATACACAAAAGCGCAAAGGAGGGAGTAGGCCTAAATGCAAGAAGTATCTTCCAAAAATATCTTCAAAAGTACCTTGAACTGAAGACACTATTTTGTATCTTTAGAATACTAGGAAAAAGCATTTTTATCTTGTGTCTTCAGAATACTTTTTAAGAGTATCTTGCACAACACTGCAACGGGGGCGCCAAATGCAGGTGCGGTAGTTAAAATCAAGATTTTCCACCATCTCGCTAGATCTCTGAAACGGTGCAAGATAGGGACATAGATACTAAGGAAGGGTAATAGGAAATGGTATACGCTCTATCAAATGGTGTTATTTCCAGTGACCTCGAGTAAACCCTATCTACCAAAACTCACCCCATTTTCCACATTTTGTACACGCCTGTCGTATCTTCATAATGAGTGCAGATAGAGACATCAAATTTGGTAGGCAGGTTGATCGTACCGAAGCCTTAGCCAATGGATGAGAAACCACCCATGAAATGGGCGTGGTCAGGTCAAGTGACACATCAAGTCATTGCCTAAATGGGGCATGGATATGCTCAGATGACCCATATTAAATTTTGGGGGCTCGTTGGTATCTCTGGAACGGCTGAAGACAGAAACGTCAAATTTCATACATAGGTAGGCTTTTCATATATAGGTAGGCTATCCTAGCCGACGGATGACCAGTTACCCTTCACCCATTTTACATTTTCGGGGGGGGGGGCAAACATCTCTGAAACGCCTGAAGCTAGAGTGGTCAAATTTTCGTATACAGGTAGACTACGTCAAGTGTGACAAAGTACCCCTAATGGGCGTAGTCAGACTCATGTGAAGCATATTTAAAATCTTTGGGGCTCCATTCATATCTTTGAAATCGGTGAAGCTAGGCACTTCTAATTTCGTACACTGCGTACATGACAGACTGAGACTACCCCAGAAGGGGATATGTTGAGGGTCATATGACGTCTTTAAATTTGGGTAAATAAGTAATAGTATTTCGGAAAAGGTGCAAGATAGAGACATAGCTGCAATAGAAGACTAAGAGGAAATGGTATGTGGCATGTTCAGTGACAACATTAACGGTGACCTTGAATGTCAAACCTTTCTAACTCCCACACCTCTGGAAATGAGTACGTATTACCTACGATATTTTTACAAATGAATTGGAAAGCGCATATGGCTTGTAATTTCAACTGTCTTTTAAAAAATAAAAGACTTCAAAAGGTCACTCACACTGTAAATGTGGCAATATCTTGCAAACGATGCAAGACGGAGTCGTTGTTACTACAGACCACTAATAGGCAGTGATATACGGCTTATCGAATAGCACTAATTCCGAGTCAAAGTCACATCAAGGTCAAGGTCAAGTGGTAATATCTCGGTGCCAGATAGAAACGTTGTTACTACATACAATGTACTATTAATAAGAAGTGACATATGACCAATCAAATACATGTCACTGCATGTATTTCAATGTCTTTAAGTGACGTTCAAGGTCACTCACCTATTGCAAGTGTTTTCGAATGGGATTTTTTGTACAGTTGTGCAGCAGTTGATACGATTTCAACAGATACAGTGTCACACGGTCCCTCAGCAACAGCTGAGCTTCTTGTAAAAGTGGTATGGAAAAGCTGTTATTTGCCATGCCATTTTGGAGTACTATTGTCACTTTTATCAGCAATTTCTTCTTGTCAGTCTAAATGACGGCAAATGGAAGTGGAAATGAGCTATTTCACGGATTGTACTTCCCAAACTCCATCTCACACTCCAACACCCTCACAGCACCTATGGCATTGCCACACCACCCTTGTCTCTGTTGCTCCACCTATGCATTTCAAACAAGTCCAACGTGAAGTGAAAAGTGCGAAAGAATTTCTAACCAGACAGTCCTTAGAAACTTGGCTCAAAACTTGCTCTGTATAATGTCCATGTAAAAGGCAGCTGTCTACATAACCAGAGACAAGTACGTTAAAACATATGTTATCAAAGTTTACGTATAGAAATTAAAAATAATACATTATTCTGAGTTTAAAAAGTAGAATATTACCGCAATATAGAACATTTCCAAAATGAAGCTGACGACAATCTATGTTACCAAAGAAACAATAACAATGATCAAGTCAAATTGAAATCTGTATCACAGATTCGTTAAGTCATGATAGAGGTTAAGTTTGGGGCTGTGGTATAGTATCATTTAATGTGGATGTGATAATGTGATAACGAGTTGTGATAATAGCAGGCTAATGTTTAACATGGATTCACAGACATTGTGTGGACTGCTGCAACTAGCTGTACGTATGGCGACGAAGCAAGATGGGTCTGTTTGTAAACTGCTCTGAAACTAAATCACTCTTGGAATCACATCACACATACAACGAAAAATTGAAGGAAAGTGGAGAGAACAGGATCAGTTACAGAGATATGCATGTCTCTATAGACAAGTCATAAGTGTGTAGATGTACAAAAGTCACATGTCACACTTTCACTTAACACAAACAGCACATTAATTAACAGTAATATACTAATATAAACTTCACAACATACTAATTTTATAATGAAATACCAGCAAATTATGACACAACACAAAACTGTAATACTATAAGTACCCGTCTCAAGACATGGTTTTCACGTTTCAGTCTTGGCTAAGTCTCAACACTTGTATGTTTTGACTTGGCTCTGTCTTGAACTACCATGTATTGTCTTGGCTCAGTCTCATGTCTGTGTCTTTGTCAGTCATAGCTGAGCGCTTATTCTGTGAATAACTTACAGGTCGAGTAATACAATATTAAAACACTTTGGCACTTGTTGTTGAAAGCAGGCCCATTTTCTTACTGTTTACTTACTTACTGTCAGAGTGGACTGTTTGCTCATCAGCATCAAGCATAGACTAGTGACAGTTTGCTGTGTCATTTGATGTGACAGTGTAACACAGTGGGTCTTGATATCTACCGGTATGTCTTGGCAATGTCTAGAGTCTTGAGCATTTTAACAGTGTCTCGGTCTCATCTTGTCTCAGCCTAATCCTAAAGTCTTGGCTCGTCTTGTCTCGTCTCCTGAGACATTTGTGTCTCAGCAAATGTGTCTGTCTCAAAAAAATGTCCCAACTCCCAATACTGATCAATACAGAAATATGAGCTTCATAATATCATACAAACTAAAAATTTCCCTAGTTACCAAAGAAACCTATTAAACTAGCCATCAGCGTTAAATTAGCAATTTTCATGATCAAAACGTGTTACTGGTGGTCGTCCAAATGTTGGAAGAAATGGAATGTATCTGGCAATTCGTGACTGCTGAAGTGATGCCATGCCAAATGGCAAGTCATATGTCCTGGAAAGCTTCTGATGCAAAGACAATGATAATTTCTGAGTATCAGCATTACGCATACTCTTCCAGTATGCTAAACCACGTTCTTCATCAGTTCCTAGTAGCACAGAGCAAGTCAGTCACATACATCAATGCCAAATTGCATACAAGTTACATACAGAGACAAAACATGTAGTGTACATTACCAAAACGTCCACATTTTAAATACATCACGTTCAGAGCAAGTCTCAGCTGTGACAGACGAACCTGTATGATGTGCTGCGTCATGCCTAACGTGTTGTAAACAAAGCTGTGCGCTCAATATGACGAAAGACAACAACAACGACGACGACAACATCATCATCATCAACAACAACCGTTTTATCGTGTTTATACAGGTGGACCTGTGTCAGCCCACACTCCCAGAAATGGAGGAGTTGATTGGAGCCAAGTTTTACTGCCCATGGCATTGATCAAGCAACCTACCAAATTTGAAGAATTTATCTCCATCTATTAGAAAGATATAAAAGGTGATACAAAATATGGAAATTGGGGTGGTTTAGGGTAATTAGGGGTCACACAAGGTCAATGGAAACAGCATCATTCAATGGAGCATATGCATGTTCGTATTAGTCGTTCATAGTAACTATAAATGTAAAAAAAACTATAACAACGTGTAAGGCCCATAACTGACACATATAAAACAGCAAAATTCTTCTTGGCACATCAAAAGCCGTGGATATAATACAGTGTTCTTATATATCCACGACCCTTGACGTGCCAAAAAGAATTTTTGCTGTTTTGTATGTGTCAATTATGGGCCTTACACGTTGTTATAAAACGACTGTATTTCACATTTATATTTGCAGTTTTTCTACTGAATTTTTTTTACAGATGCCTATTATTGCACAAGCCTATTTATGGTGTTGCAGTGTCGCAAAAACAAACGGAAGCCATACTGGAATACTACTTGCGGTTTCAATTTGGTAATCGTCATCATTAACACGTCGTTCGCTGACGCAAAGTAACTACTTTTGCTTACTTGTCACATCCCACTGGTAAATTGCATCGGAATTCACCAGACAGATTATGGAGCACATTCTTACTGTACAATATACTGCATAGTCATACAGCTTAGAATGAACAAGTAACACACTCGTGTTGGGCAATTTGTGGCTCGGAAGTCTAGTGGTTAGTGCGTTGGACTTACAATTAATGGTTATGAGTTCGAATGTCTGCAATATGGCGATTTTTCGAAATGGCGGCTGCCGCCATCTTGGATTTTTAATTTCTTTTTCATTTTAACGGTCAAAACTGTCAAGAGTGCAGAACTGTGTCATTATGTCAAATATTGTCGAAGTCACTCGAACCGCGATCGAGATATCGCAATTTTTGGATTTTTCAAAATGGCGGCCGCCGTTATCTTGAATTTTTAAAATGTTACATTTTTAACGATTGGACATGCCAAGAAGGTCGAACTGCTTCACTGTGTCAAATTTCGACTAAATCGCTCCAATCCCAGCCGACATATGGTGATTTTTTTATTATTCAAGATGGCGGCCGCTGCCATCTTGGATTTTTGACATTTCAGATTCAAATTCAAATTTCGAAGTCAGAACTGTGTCAACTGGCCAAATTTCGTCAAAATCGCTAGAACTGCGGCCGAGATATGTATGTTTCAATATTATGCTAGTCTGGCTTAAAAATGCCTATTCAAGCCCCTTTTGTGGGGTTTTTGGGGGCACATTTGACCCAAATAATGCCACTCATCGTCCTAACCCCAAAGAGGACCATCGTTGGACTGAACCACGTCATTTGAGCCATAAACCGCGAATATCGGTTGCGCGGTTCGAGGTGGGCGTTGGAACGAGAAAAAAAGTACAGGACAGGACAGGACAGGAAAAAGGTCACAAAAGGGTTATATTTCACCTATTTGTGGTGCAGCCCCCACTGAGGCGATGTACATGAAAATTTGTTTAGTAGGCGATGTTCTCGACGTAATCGCGTGTGCCAAGTTTCAAAATGAAATTTTCAGGGGTTACGACTTTACAGAGGGTCGAATTTTCCATGTTCCAATTGATTTTTGAATGGGCCTTACAACAGTGCAGCGCTACTGCGCTGCCTGTGCTAATAATATCTTACAACTGCTTATATTAATTTATCCAAATCCTTCGGGATCCTTGATACAGAGGGTTAAAAATAATACTAATAATAATAAGTGTCACAGTGTCATTTCTCTGTAATTCTTGTTTACTGGTAACTTTTTTTAGCTAGACACGGCTATGTGCTTGTGGGTTTAATTTTTTAAAATAATAAATTAAAAAATAATAATAATAATAACCTCAATAAAGTTTATGTTGCTGGCATCATGGCAAGCCATTGCCAGAGTTCACCCGTTCATTGGACAAATGCAGACTAAGCACCAGGTGGCTGCCAACCCTCAGACCAAGCTTGATTGATTGAGTTAAGGTTTTACTTCCCACTCGACACAAAATAGGTCATTTCGGAGACGTTCTTCCCAGCCAATTTCATGACTAAGTACTAAAGAAACTAAACCCAATCATAACAAAAGCAAGCAATAAAAGAACAAAATGAGCTAAGCTAACATGAAAGAACACAAAAAGACAAAACCTAAATAAACACACACAAAAAAATCTAAACCTAACTAACATGCAAAATGTAAGAAGTGCGTGCATATCATTGTGCACAACTGTCATACACAACACACAGAGCAGTTCTGATTAGCTTCCTTCTTATCCTCCAGACAAGCACCAGAGCTCAGATGCTGTCTATTGAAGGGAGGGGGCCTCAGACCGAGCCAACCAATGTGAACTGTGAGTCCACCAAAAAAGCTGCTACCATCCGCATCCACCATCGACATTTATTATTATTACTCAGACCGAAAGCTGATACTCATTTTACCATCCCATAAAGGGTGGAAAGCTGAATCGACCTAGGCACTGCAGTAAAGAGTGTGCAGCCCATGCCCAAGGCTGTAGTTGCAGTGGCTGTTGTAATAAATAAATGTAAAAAACTGTCGTTTTGTAACGACGTGTAAGGCCCATAACTGACACATATATTGTGAGTCCTGTGCTGTTTTGCATTTATTTGGATGGCTTGTTATTGGCTCTGCGTGATTCTAAAGTGGGCTGTTACATCGGCCAGGCTTATGTCGGGGCCCTGGCTTATGCTGATGATGTCACATTACTGGCCCCTACAGCTAGAGCCATGCGAATTCAGCTAAAGATTTGTGATGAGTACAGCGAGAAATTTAGGATCGTGTTTAATGCAACAAAATCAGCTTGTATGGTGGTAGGCAAAAAAGTACGACATTGGCCGGACAGCGGCAAGTACTTTAGTATTAATGGCACCAATATTTCACTTGTTAAGGAGTACTGTCATTTAGGCCACATCATAACGGCAGACTTAGACGACAAAACCGAGCTCATTAGTAAACGAAATTTGTTGTGTGGCAAAATTAACAATGTCTTATGCTATTTCAAGAACTGTGATCCTTTTGTAAAAATTAAACTTTTGCGTCATTACTGTTATGATTTTTATGGTAGCAACCTGTGGAATTTAGCACATAACAACATTGAGGACATCTGTATAGCCTGGCGAAAAGGTTTGCGACGTATATGGAATTTACCTGTGCGTACACACTGTAGGCTATTGGGACCGATCTGCAGTCTGCTACCTCTGAAATATGAGTTAAATTGCCGTTCTGCTTCTTTTATTGTTAAAAGTTTATCGTCCGCTAACAGGACTGTTAACTTTGTCGTTAGGAATGGTGTGTTTTTCAGGAGGATGTTATCACCAATCGGTTGTAATGCTTTTCACTGCGCTAGTTTTTATGGTCTGCCAGTTGCTGATCTCGAATGTATCGACAAACATTTAGCTTGGCAGGTGGTGCAACAACTGGAGATAGCACCTGTGTCGGACAGTCTTACTAGTGTCATTAAGGAGCTTTTGGGAATTAAATTTAACTCCTTGTATATGCCTCTACTGAATGACGACGAGGTGATGTTCATTTTGGATTTTATGTGTACGTCGTGACGACTGCTATTTTTTCTATTTTTTCCTTCGTTTTTTTAGGCTTTGGTTCTGATATTGTTGTTTTGTGTGTATGTTTATCGTGCAGCTTTTTGTACTTTTATGTACGATTTCATAATAAATATATACACAAGATGGCGCCACCACGCCACAGTGCGTGTTATGTTCGTCTGCTTCGTTACTGATCGAACTCTTAACTCGTAAATTAATGATACATCGGTTAAAACCGAAATGTCTGTTGCGTCGTTCACTTTTCAAGAAAGCACCGAATTTTGCACAGTTTTGCTATGAAACGAAGACATGCAGTCCTTTCATGCGAACTGTCAGTGCCTGTCTGTCCGCGAGGATATCCCCGGAATCACACGTGCGATATTCACCAAACTTTTGTGCATGTTGCCTATGGCCGTGGCTCGGTCCTCCTCCGGCGTCGTTGCGATACGTTATGTACTTCCGGTTTTGTGGATGACATCATGTTTCTTTTCTATAATGGGTCGTATACCGGACTTTTTATTACCGGTATGAATTTTGCTACGAAGGACCTATTTCTCTTAAATTTACTTTTTTCCGCAAAGTCTGAAAAGAATTCAATTTCCTGTTATTATGGGGCATAATTTTGATTAACTAATTTGAACATACTAGCAAACTGAAGTAAAAGATGAACTAAGGTATTTGACGATTAATGGAAAAAATTACCGAAACGCCCGTCGCCGTAGCCTTGATAACGGTGAACGTTGGCTGAGAAACAAATATACCAGTGACTGTGATGCATGAAGGTAGGATACTGAAGTTAATTTACCGTTAATGGTACATGGGTTAAGCATTTTTATAGACTTACGGGAGAACGGTGCGATTGCACAGCGAAGTCTGATATCTTAAATTGCCTTGTTTTTTGTATTTTATCGACTTAGTACGATGCTCATTGGAATTTTGAAAACATTGTTGCGTGCATAATAATCGAACCGAGTAAAGATTTTTTTTGCGCTACCATTTACAAACATTAGAGACTACATTAGACAGGCGTCTATTGATGTCGGTTGTGATCGATGACGGATGCCTTCGGTCGCAAGCATACAACACGTTTGAGTTGCAACCGATGAACGTCGGTTACGCTCTAAATAACGGTATAGCGCCGACTGCAGTTTAACTCTTTTCACAGCAACGGTGATTAGATTACATTTTCAAAAGATATAGGCCTAACAACAACATTTCGAGGTTATTTCGCCGGCGTAAACTTATAAAAGTCGGATAAAGGGCTTCTTGCGCGATGACCGGACCAGCGCGCTTTACAATCTCGAAAGTGGCAGTTGATTGGCAAGAGCCAATGGTGCTGCAGCTCAAACTACGGCCATCCTGCAATTGCACGCGTTAACGTACAATTGGACCCGCGTTATGCAGCCAGCAAACACACCACCGCTCCAATCAACCACACCAGGCCTTCACCCCCGTAAGCATTCACCAGACGTCGCCACTCGTGCGAGGAAGCAAACATCCGATTACGCATTGTTGCAAAAGGAAAGTGCTTTCAGTTATTATGCAGGTGTTTACACTGTAAATTGCATGAAATTAACCCAATTACCTTTGTCGTCATTCATGGATGCAATGTCAACATTACAAGGATATGTGCAATAATGTGAATACATTATTGTCGGTGAATAGCAAATAATTATGTTCTTGGTTGAATGGACAGGAGGAGGATGCTGTGTCTAATTACGGATAGGTAGCAGCCAAGAACATAATTCTTTAATTGTTAATGTTTTGTTTTTAACGATTTCGCATTCATCGTCCTTGAAATATAATTCGTACATTTAGTTACTGGCTCTGTTTGTATGTCTCTCTTCCAACTGGTCATTTTTCCGGCCGTATTTCGCCTTCTTTATTTATCACCTTTCGTTCGTATTTCACACTTTCACTTGGTGCAAGCCTTGTCAAATGTGATCTCGCGTACAGCGGTGCAGTAGTTGACAAGGTTATAACTGACATATAGCGTCGCGCGGTCCCTCGGTGATAGCTGAGCTTCTTGTTCATACGGCGTGACAGTCAACCTGTCTGACCTTCTGACTCGTGAGAAAACATAATGGTCGAGGCTGCACAATTGCGTGCATTGAACGGTCAGGGCGTATAATAGACACAATTGCATATACGCCCTTATCATTCAAGCTTCTAAACAGGTCTGTTGGCGGCAGGCAAACCACACATTACGCCTCGCATATAGTAAACAAGCCACGCCTGACAGCCATGCAGTGTAAGTAGCTCAGCTATCGCAGAGGGACCGCGCGACGCTCTATGTCAGTTGGAATCTTTTGAACTGCTACACAGCCTTACGAACAATCACATTTGAAAAGGCTTGCAGCGAGATGCTGGTCGAAAATCGCTAATTGTAACGAATCCATCTATATTTGGCGCCCCGTTGAGGATAACCCATCGGCAAGTTGCTGAAAACTTTGACATAAGAAAATTAGAGTCCATGGCTATTGTGCGACGTTGTTTGGGCAAAACTCTGACGATTGATGGACAGAGAGACGGACAAACGGACAGACAGACACACGACCGCAACATACAGTGCGCTAGCACAGTGTCGCGAGGTAAAAATGGGAAAACAGACAAAACAAAGAAAAGATTCTTAACACTGTATTTTTGTTGTGTAATGAGCGATGTATGCACACGTATGCTTGCTCTCTTTTTACTACTCCTGCTACTACTACTACTACTACTATTATTATTATTATCAAAACCGGCGTAGCAGGTTTGGAATTGAGCGTCACCCGTATACTAAGAGCCGCATTGACCAAATTCCGTGTGTGTGTATGTATGTGTGTGTGTGTGTGTGTGTGTGTGTGTGTGTAACTATTCCTCCCAAACCACTGAATCGATTTGCATAAAAATTATACCAGGAAAAGAGCGTCTTACGCTGATTGTTATAGGCTACTTAAATTTGAAATATTTACCCCCACCATATTTAAAACCCCAAAAACCCTCCAAAAGGGGCGTGAATAGGCATTTTCAAGCCAAACTAGCATAATATTGAAACTCACATATCTCCGCCGCGGTTCGATTTCGACGAAATTTGGCATAGCGACGCAGTTCGACACTCTTGACGCGCCCGACCGTTAAAAATTCGAAATTTCGAAAATCCAAGATGATGGCGGCCGACATTTTGAAAAATTCAAAAACACCATATCTCGGCCGCGGTTTAAGCGATTTCGATGAAATTTGGCACACTGATGCAGATCCACTTTCTTGAACGTTCCGACCGTAAAAAAAATTTCAAATTTCGCAAATCTAAGATGGCGGCGGCCGCCATCTTGAAAAATTGAAAAATCACCATAATATCTCGGCCGCGGTTGGAGCGATTTCAACAAAATTTGGCACGGTTATGCAGTTATAATAATAATAATAATAATCTGATTTGTAAAGCGCCAGAATGTCAAAAGACTTCCGTGGCGCTAATCGACC
>Ga0209780_1002256_pt1 | contig 13550 bp, 4 predicted proteins | sample WorMetexBAHAMAS2_FD_187384 | JGI IMG/M metagenome (GOLD analysis project Ga0209780, IMG submission 187384) | Marine gutless worms symbiont microbial communities from Max Planck institute for Marine Microbiology, Germany - Inanidrilus exumae... | ecosystem: Host-associated > Annelida > Digestive... | reverse complement strand
CATACGTGCAAACGGGTGTGCACAGTGCAGCAGATATGTCTGGGTAAGAATTAATTAACTGAACATACAAAGAATCATGACTCATGACTCTGAATTTAAACAAGACCGAAGAGACTGTTTTCCGTAAACCCTCACTTTTGCGAAATCACTTTTTCCCTCAGTCCCAGGCATAGAAGTCGTTGAACACATAAAGTATCTTGGCATTTTATTAAGTAATAATTTTAACTTTGAAATGCATGTTTTTCACTGGATTAAAACTTGCAGTCAGAGAACTTACATTCTTAGGACGCTGCGTAGCCAGGGACTACGTCCTAATCAGCGGAACAGCCGAACAGCTCAGAAGAAACGGTCCGGGCAATGGTCCGTGAAGGCAGTCCTTATAACTTGTATAAAAAACTTTTTCCCCGTTGTCTTTTTAAGTTTGTATAATTGTCTGTGTTTTGTGTTTCACAGTTATGTGCTGTGTTTCACTTGTACCAGTTCTTATGCATTTGCTCATGCACGTTTGGCGAGTAATATAAAGAATTACTGACTGACTTACTTACTTACTTACTTATTACCGCGACTGGACTGATCAGCTTTGAACCGAACATGTTTATAACTGCCAACTGTCAGTCCAATTCAAGTAAGTAAGTAGGTAAGTAAGTAAGTAATTTCTTTACTTAGGTCTGGCAAACGCAAACCATAACATCAACATGCATACAAATACAATGTGACATAGGATGTAAAGTTTTCAACAAATGCATAAGATGGTGAAATGAAATGCAATAACACAGTACAATTAAACATCTAGTATATATCCCTAAAAAGCATCCTATGCAGAAAATTCTTCCCGATCAAATTGTTGTCTTCTGGGGAAGAGTAAGTGAATGAGATCGTTGTCGCAGATTATAGTGAATGTCATTTTTAGGAGGTGATAGCTGATACAAAACGTGGTTCGTATTATACCGAACACTGTTGAAAAGTTTTGATTCCATACTTTCAACGAGAGTATGTACAATTCAGTTCAACGGCGGCGATATGCATATGGGACTTAGATGTTTTCTATGCGACGGTGTGAAATTGTACATAGTCAGTCATACAGTTGCCAAAAACCGTACAGAATAGACCTTCGCTTACACAGTTTCATTAATAGTCATCTAAAAGTAGCCCACACGCGTGTATTCACACGATTACGAATAGGCCTAACAGCCTACAACTTACACGCCTTATATGGAAAAGTTCGAGTACTCCTATACCCCAGCGGTTTTGATGACTGTACTTTAGTCAGATTTTCATAAAACCATTAGTCGCCTGAGCCCGGTACGGTCTATAGTTTAAGAAATTGCTTCCATGTATAGTAACGGTGGACGGGGCTTTCCCTGTAGGCCCCTACGTCTACTTTGGTTTCTGGCGCTATAGGCCTAAGCCGACGGCAGACGCGATGCATTCGGCTTGGTAGCCTAGGCTACAGAATATAAATATCGTCAGCTTTGAACGCTCACTTACGTTTCTCACAATAATGATAATAACATTAACATTTGTGCCGCATTTTACTGCGTACGGGAGAACACGATTCATCGTTTCTCGCATATAGTTTATCTAGTGTTGAACAGACTGAACTATTACTGACGTCCTGCGTTGGAAAGACGAACAAGGTTAATATTTATAAGCAATTTTTTTCTAGTAATTTTAACGTTATAGTAATTTGATGTATTCAATTAAGATGCATTACGATTTCCTATATATTGTAATCTTGAAAAACGAATGCCGGCAACTTCTGTATGGTGACGTTTGAGAGGTTTCGTTTCACTTTCAAAGAATTTGTGCAGTTGTTCAGCGGTTCAATCCTGTTCTGCGGCACAACGGATTTTTGAAGGACGACCAGACAATATAGGCCTAAGTGGCATTCCTTTGTGACACTTTTTTTCTGATTTATACCAGCGCAGCGCTATGCTGTAGCGCGGTATTTGCTGTCATTGCGTGTCTGTCAGTCCGTCCGTCTGTCTGTCCGTCTGTCACAAGTCGGAGTTGTACGAATTACGTGGAATGATTACTTAGGATCACGAAAACAACACCGCACGATTATAGCCAAGGCACTCTAGTTTTGTGACGCTGAAGATCTCTACGACATTTCGATAGGATCACCCTAACGGGGGCGCCAATTGCAGGTGGGATATGTAAAAAATGAAAATTCCAGTTTTTCGACCGGTCGAGAAGTCTCCGTCTCAGAAGCCTTACCGGCTTTACCGCCAAAAATGTGTTTTCCCGCCACGACACAAGTTTTACCACGGTTCGCATCCACGACGGTGCGCTGGCTGAAGAATGCGCGGTGTCATCAACAACGTTGGTGGTAGTCGAAGTTTGTCGGTTGTCGTGGAAGTTTGTTTATCACACGTTCGGCTCATCACTTCAGCGTTACATTATGCGACGGGGAGCATCGCATGCTCGCTGTGCGATAGTTGAGCCTATTGCAACTATGCTTATACCAAACTATGCAGATAGCCGAATACAAAGTGCTTCTCAGGCTGACACGCGATCTGTTTGCGTTATTCGTACAACATTAGCACAATATTTCAACTGATATAGAGCGTCTTGTGGGTCTCTTGACGATAGCGGAGACAGCCTCATGTTTGACTATACCTGCGGCATTTTGCTTATGGGTTTAAGGTTTAAAATAATAATAATAAATAATAATAATAGTAATAATAACTTAACCCGCCACTGTTTGGCGCTCCGTTCGGGGTTGCCCTATCGGAATTTCGCAGATATCTTTGGCGTCAAAAAACTATATAGGGTGCCTGGACTATAGTAGGCTATAGCGTTGTTTCCGTGGTTTTAAATCGAGCCGTTTTGGTACAATAGCGGCTTGTTGCGGATAGACTGACAGACAGACAAACACAACGGCGACAGCATATACCACGCTAGCATAGCGTCGAGCAGTAAAATCAATTGGTTGACTGCGTTAATCAAACCAACCACCGCGGTCATTGTATGTGATCGGTAGTGATGGGTATATCCTTTCGATTTCCTCGTGCAGGCAGGCCTGTACTAGTTTCGGTTTCGTTATTCGCGGCGGCGTTCCAGACTGCAGCACATATTCCTGGCTTCTTACGTAAATATTTTTAATCGTTAGGCATAACTGCAAATCTGTTACGTCATTAAAGCAGTGCATGCATAATTGAGTGATAAGTTAAAAACTCCGTGCAAAATCGTGCGCACTTGGTGCGGGTGGCCTATACTGGGTTGCCTGCTAGTAGGCCTATTCTATGGAAACCAAATATGTTGTGGAAACCCTGTTTCAGCAATTGACTCGAGGCTAACGTTGCCGTACAGACTACGAGAAACGCTTCGGTTTCGTAATTAAGATAGGTCAGTTTCATTTTACGCCAAATTTCGTCATTTACTTACCTCAATCAAAATAGTTTTAAGGCCTAGCCTATAGCAATTAAGGAAATATAGAAAGGAATACTGTTTTGGTGGTTATATGCTATGTGGTCTTTTGCTTTATGGAAAAGAATCTGTGGTTGCGATTATACTAAATAGGTAAATAAATATTGATTTATAGTAAAATTAAATAAGCCTATGGAACACCTCTTGACAGTGGCGGCGGAGCGTCGAAAATATTGGTAGTCACAAACCATGGGCTGGGGAAGGATGCGGGAGGTGTGGCCCCCTCCCGCCGTGGGGATCCGGGGGTAGCACCCACGGAAAGTGTTTGAAAAATATTGGTCAAAATCCTGCATTTTGGTTCGTTTTAGATAAGAAATGTGCTTCTCAACGCTGGACAGAAACATCAGCACCATATCACCCAAACATTGCTTGGTGGCTCAGCGGTAGGTCGTCGGACTTGCGATTTACAGGTCGCGGGTTCAATTCCCGGCCGGTGGCTTTCACGTAACATAGGTCAACTCAGCCTTGCATCCCTCCGGGGTCGCTAAATCGAGTACCTGCTTCGGCTGGGGATAAAGGCGGGATTCTCACCTCTGTCGGGTGGCAGGTAACACTGTTTGATCCCATACATGTATGGCATGTGAGTTTCCCGTAGCGATGAAGAGCTAAGTTGATGCTAAACTGCTATGCACTGTTTACTTTACTTTTTACTTTACATTACAGTACTCAATACAATAAGCTCACATAACAAAGGAAAACTGCGTCGAAATGTTTTTATGTACTGACTCATATCGGCATGTCGTTATTTTCGAATAAAATCATAATAGGCATGTATATAACACCGGCTTCAAATGTCTCGCGAGTTTAAAGCGTGCATAAACTATGCCGTATATAAAAAGTGCGCATATCCATCCGTGTGAGCAGAATCGACAAATGTGATATTGCTGACTCGCGGATTACGGCGGAAACTTTGCGAATAAGCACTGTGGATGTTGCTGACATAATCAAACGATCCGAAACTAGTGGAATGAATAGCAGTCGAGTACGTACGCGGCAGTCAGTGAACTTTGCTGATTAAGGGCATTATAGCTACGCCTATAGGCGTTTGTATAATGCCCTTAATCAGCAAGCTGACTACCATTTCTGCACCAAGAGACCGTTGAACTCTATTTGAAACAACGTAATGGCCAGAACAGCTGTCAGAACAACGTTAGAAACAGGTAAGGTAAACATTATCAGGGGCGGATCCAAGACTTGGGGCGGAACTCCTCCAGCGGATTCAGGGGCAAAGCCCCAGTAAGGGATCTGAATGACGAAGTCCCCCTTGAAGAAACTGCATGATGGTCTTTTGCAAATTATATTCCAATAATGTACACGTCCTCTGAAGGAAAGAAAGCAGCACAATATTGTAACAACGTGGTTTGAAATTCGCGATGTACTCGTATAAATAGCCTAGATGCGGTTTTATAACATAGCATGCTTTAACGTGCATTGTTTCGCGGAATTTACCTCTATAATAATATAATAATAACAATAAAATATGATTTCTATAGCGCCGTAAAGTCGGAACATACAAAGGCGCTGGTGGCATCAGGTTTAGACTAACTGAACAGGTGGGTCTTGAGGTGTCGTTTGAAAGTGTCCACAGTACGGCAGGATCTAATGTCAGATGGTAGTGAGTTCCAGGTGCGCGGGGCCGCGACCGAAAATGCCTGGGCGCCGGAATTGTCTTGACCGAAATGTCCGAGCCTGCCCCACACCCGAGCGATGTATAGAGTAGACCACAGCTTATTTTCATCATCGGCTCATCGCCCTTAATCCGACCATGTGCACGTGAAGTGTCAAGTGTTATAATTCTCGGGAACCTGTTGGTGGGGATTACCGAGCCAGCTACCTGTGTGGCGTGGCGTGTCTGACCAGGAACGCTTCTGCGTATTGACCAGTCATCCATCGTGACATCATGCCGAGTCGCTCAGATGCCCCGCATAGCTGATGAAGCCATTCCCCTCGGGCAATCACGCTTTGTTCAACTGTCAAATCATGGTCCAGTTATATTACTCATAGGATCGTGCTCGAAAAACGACAGAACCGATCGCGTTTATATCGCTATAATCGATGGCGACGATGCCGCATAATAGAGGTACCAGTTTTGCTTTCCATGGGATTCAATGTGAAATAATCCATGCCCACATTGTAACGAAATTCAGACAATGTTAAGATGGTATTTAAACTATCTTAAATTGCTTCAGAAATTGGACTTCAAGTGTACAGAAAGGTGCAAAGTATCAGTGGCTTTTGTGAGATATTCAACATGTTGAAATACTCTTTTTCACAGACAAGTCAATGAGCCTAAGTAAGTAAGTAAGTAAGTTTATTGTCTATTATTTATTTATTGTGTTTATTGCCTACTGCGCATGTCAGTAATTAAAACTAAATTATTTACGGAGAGCGATAATCGAACAGTACTGCGTCCGGAAAACATGGAAAACGTCCTGTTTTATGGAGTATTCCACTTGAAATCCCATGGAGTATAAAACTGGGACATCTGAAAAAAATAAATTGTTGTAAGTCGAGGGGGCACTTGCTTACCCCATAGTTGGCGATGCCAATGCGGGTAAGACGTTTTACAAAAGTACAAACCGCATGTTTATTGACACTAGAAAACGCACAAAATGGTCATATGGTCATGGAAAGAGCGTAGACATTTTGTTACGAAAGCGCACGTAAAAGCAATCAAAATGTGAAACAGCATAAAAACATTTAAATGTGCGTGATACGACTCGCAACAGTTGGTAGCGGCTGGACTGAGATCGGGACTTTCAGCCCACAAATATGATGGAAAATCAAATCCGGCATCCAGGGGGCACTTGCCCCAGTACCCCATTGTTGACGACGCCAATGCGGGTAAGACGTGTCGACGAACACGTTTCCACACTACCCACAACAATTTATTTTTTTCAGATGTCCCAGTTTTATACTCCATGGGATTTCGCGTGGCATACTCCATTGAACTTGATGTTTTCCATGTTTTCCGGACGCAGTACTGTTCGATCATCGCTCTCCGTAAACAATTTGGTTTCAATCAATCAATCAATCAATCAATCAATCAGATGGTTCTCGACAATCTGCAAATTTCCGAAAACGCTCATCAGCTGGCATGTGCAACTACCCCGAGATCAGTTGTTTGCAAGTATGCACTTGCACGTATGATGGCTTGCGCTTTTGTAGTCACTTCAGTGTGCGCATTCATGAGACTTTTTTGCGTTTTCGAGTGTCAAAAAACGTGCGGTTTGCTCTTACGTAACGGCAAACCTCGCCACTGGTAGTGTGGAAACGTGTTCGTCGACACGGCCGTGAACACAGGCCGTCAAGACGGGTGTCCGAAATGACACTCGTCTTAACGTGCCGTATTGATGGCCTAGCACGCGCCCGATCCTAACGTATAGAAATTTTCGTGAAGTTTGAACAGCTGTTTTTTTAGATATGCGAGCGGACAGACATGGTGATCACAATAATTCTCAACCCCCGCCCCTCACGCCCGGGGGGGGGGCGAAGTAATAAGTAAAAAAGGTAAAATAAAGGTAAAGGTTTCCCATACTCGTTACCGAGCGTCGGGCCCGGAGCTGATCCCGGTGTACAGGCAGTCAGCCCGCAGGTCATCCACCCGGCGGTAGGCTGCCATTACTTTACGCTAGGCCTGTGGTTACCTTCCCGGCCGCAGAGCCCCTTGGCCGGTACCAAAAGTAATAAGTAACAGCTGCATAATTGGTTGTTTGTCGAGTTTCTTGTTTTAAAGTGGTCGTTGCGACCTCGAGTGAGGGCTTTCTAGTTGCATATATTTTTTAAAATCCAAATTTTGTACCAAACTTTAATATTATTGTCAAACTGTGTGAAAATAATCGTAAAGTAAGAGATGGGCGTGGAACAGCTTTCAACAACCAAGCCCAACCCTCGAAATTTTTTTAGGAAAACTCAGACCCAATCACCCAACCCAACTCGCCGATCCCTCGATTCTTGCGTCAATTTTTGAGCCTAAAATCGAACCCAGCCAAACCCAACCCACGAGAAATTTGGAAAAATCTGACCCGACCCAACCCATGGATTAACCCATACACATCTCTGACGTATTTAGAATTTCAGGAATGGTGAGTCCCCTATTAAAAACTGAAATGTCACTGTTCTCTCATCCTGTCCGCTGAACGTAACTTTTGACTAGAAGAAAAATCGCCATACATCGAGGATCGAGGTCAGACCGACCGCGTTGACCTTTAACCTTGACATTTAATTTCAGGGGAGCTATGATCATGATCCGCACACTTACATAACATCAAGTTCAAAGGTCAGTCTGTTCAAAAGACAAGAGTGGAAACAGACGGACGGACAGACAGACGGACGGATACGATTGCATTACATTCCCGGCTAACGCGGTCGTTAAATATGAATCTACCAATATCTCGGTTATTATGTTTAAAGGTGATATGCAACGAATTTTGTACCAAATTGATTAAAAGTAGTTTCTAGCTGCTTACTGCAATATAAACCCGTCGGTGTAACAAATTTTGATAAATTATGCCGTAAAATGCAAAAAATTACAAGTTTATTGGTCTTTTTGGTATAGTTATTCTTCGGCTATTTCCGTTATGTGTGACGTCATACCAGGATACGCTTGTTTCGGTTGCGTTGTTATGCGTTATTGAGATTAGTTAAGTTATTTATTTTACCAGTTTATGTTTTAAGAACCTATTTCTACGTCGTTATGCCTATATGTTGTGTAATATCTCACTCAACACTCCAATAACCTGTTTCCTTGTTTGTTTTCCTGGTATGACGTCATCACTTGCAAAAGTAAACAAATCATCGGGTGCGCACTTTCTGGCGCTTTTTCCAAAAAATTTCCTAATTTTTTTATGTTCCTTAATATTCGAATAGATTTGCTTATATTAAAGACATACTATGGGCAATTTACTTTAACAACCAAAAAATCATTGCATATCATCTTTAAAGGAAGGGAGCCACTTGTTGACTTCAAGGTGGCTGCCGTGGCGTTCCACGTGCTGCACGGTCTCGCGCCATCATCTCAATCAGTTGGTTCGTGTCGCTGACTTGCCCGCTGCCGTCGCCGACTTCGAATCGATCGCCATTTATTCATTTTAAACCGAATATATTCTGACAACACGGCATACTTGTAGATTAATTACTCAGTAACGGTCACTGAAAAAATTGTGAGAAAATCGAGCCTGAGTTAATGTTCAAAACAAAATATACCACTTTTTTCTGAACACGGTGTAGATATACGCCGGCGACCAAAACGTTCAGTATGAGTGGTGCACGTGTACCACGCGTACCAGGTACTTTGTGAATAGGCGCGGGGATTTTGTATAGGCCTATTTCGCAACGACGTGCCTAATAATATTAATGCGAATGCATTGATTGGTGTGACTCAGTGTAGACCTATATACCGGCGCGTGGTTCGCGTTCGTGCGGTCGTGCGCCCCGCCCACGTCGTTGGCTTGACTACGGAGCCATTTTACGCCGACGCCATGGTGGCGGGAACGGCAAAAACGATGCCCATTCATAATGCTCTCAGGAACGTACGTTGTGCTACGTTTTGTACAGTCAGTTTTGATCACGATTCTGCCGTTTCGACGTCGCCGGGTTCGTAATAAAAGTGCGGCATCGTGACCGGTACAGTTGTCGGATATGAAATGTTGGGAGCGGGATTCTCGGGGACGGTAGGGGAACCCCATTAGCCGGACTCCCCACACGCCTAAGAAAACAACAGTGACGTCCGCTACAGATCAGCCAACTAGGCCAACTTGGTGATTGCAATGTGTTACAGTGTTTTGATCTGAGTAAAAGTTTCGTTTAAGACCATTGTGGAATGCTGTGGCGTAACTAGCGGGCAGTTGCTTTGGACGCAGCAGACTACAGTATTTAACCGAAAATCTGACTGTGGGCGTCAGGTTGCGTGGCACAGTGGTAGAACGCCGATCTTTGGCCGGCGAACTTTCCCTGTCCCACGCTCGACCCGTATAGCTGACGGGTGACCACTTATGTGGGTAAGACGTCCGCTACAGATCAGCCAACTAGGCCAACTCAGCATTTCATCCTTGCGGGGTCGATAAATTGAGTAGTGACCAACTTTATCGGATGTGTGCTGGTCGCACCATCTGGTGAGTGTTCACGAGGTTAAAGCCGGTGCGGTTATCAATCGCTGTGCGCCGTGTGTGGCTACACTGTAGCTGGCTTAACCCTTCTGTATTATAGTTAGTGCGTTAGTGCTGCCCTGCGTGGCGGGTGTTGACTGCGCGTTATGTCGTCAGGTAAATAAAGGAACATTATTATTATTATAGACCCACGTTACGACTTTCGGGAGCGGGCGCGCTTCATTGTTTCTGCGATAGTTCGAGCGAACTCGTTAGTTATTTTACTGAACGCGTTCTGAACGTGCGTTCGGATCGAAAAATAAAGAGCGCGTTTAGAACGCGTTCGTTTTGGTGTTAGGCGCACAACAATGTTTAATTTCTGGACTGGCGGCGTTTGCATTAACTTTGGCTGTGTTAGCATTAAGTGTGAAATTAAATGGTTGATAATTAGTCGTACATTTTGTAAGCTTATTGAGCGTTTAAGTGCTTGTTCGTTTCACGCTCGGAAACATAACGAACGCGTTCTGAACGCAGTTCGGTTCGAAACGAACTGAACGTTCAGAACGTTCGCTCAAACTTTGGCTTCTGCTCCCGGCGCCGAAAACCCTAGTTGCACCACTGGAATGGGACATAGGCGCCGACTTAACATTTTTTGGTGAAAGTCACTTTTCCCGCCCCTGTCCCTTTCATGCTTTTTTTGCTTTTTCCCTTTCACATTCCATACCCATTTTCTGCCGCAAAGCGACCCCGTCGAATCCGTCTAGTGGCCTTAGGAGCGCTATAAGTTGCTCAGCTGGATCCGGGCCACAGCCCCGGCCGAAAACACATTTTTGTATTTTTAGCACTTAAAAGCACTTAAAATTACTGCTGTGGTTACTAATTTTGGTGCGCCGCATCCACTAAGCCCATTTTCGGGTGGAGTTGCCCATACGGAATACCAAAGCATGATCCGTGTCATTTCTGCGGGGTCTGAAATGGAACTAGGCAGATACCGGTAAAGGATCCAAGATTTTGAAAATTGAGGGTGATTTACAGGTCTGGGGTAGCGGAAATCCCAGAACAGAAGCTGAACATGTTTTTCTATTCTGATAGCCGACGTTGCACCAAAATTTGCGCATATTTTAAAATTTTGCGCCCGAAATGCAAGAAGGCAAGGTGCTGTGGAACACTGGCGGCGTATGGTCCCAAAACAACGGACGCCTGTGGTCCGTTTCAGCGTGAATCAGCCGTCACTCATTAGAATATTCAGATGTACAGAAATATGAAGCAACGCAACACAATCACGAGTAACTCTGATTTTCGTTTTGATTTACTTTTAAGTTTTAGTTTTCGTTTTTGTTTTAAGAATATTTTATAGTTTTAGTTTCGTTATAGTTTTCATTATTTTTTCGTTTTCGTTGTAGTTTTAGTTTTGTAGTTATTTTTCCGTTTTACTTTCGTTGTAATTTTACAGTATTTTTTCGTTTTCGTTGTAGTTTTAGTTTTCATCTAACTTTAGTCTTGGTTTTACTTACTGTTAGATACTAACAACAACAATAAGGCAGTATACAGCACAGACACAGAGTTACTCGTGATTGTCGTCGTCATCATTATCATCATCATACGGTCAGAATCTAAACACCGGCATGCGTGTTTCAGGCGCACAGTCGGCGCAATGCCGCCTTCAGGGAACTGTTGTCAGCGTTATTATCGTTTTCGTTTTGGATCTTTTTTTTCGTTTTATTTCGTTTTTTTAGTTTTAGTTTCGTTTTAAGTTTTTGTTAACGAAAATCACACTGGCAACGCACACGACCTGTACCCGCCACTTTAGCAGCTCGGCCTGTTTGCTAATCCGTTCACATTGTATTCAGTGATTTGTTTTTAAACAAATTGCCAACGATTGCCACCCTTCGTTCCCAGACGTATGTCAGCCTAATTGTAGCCTTTTGTTACTTGATGCATTGTATAGCCGGAATTACTGCATTGGAGATTCCGGATTCCCCGGAATTCCGGATCCTGATAGTTCTTCTCTACATGTATGACCGGAAAAATGAACCCTCTAAACGTTTTGCTATATATAACAATCGCAAATCTGCATCGTATTATAATATTTTAATGCATACAAAAAGACGTTCCTTTTCGTCATCGATGTTACCCTTTATGAGGATCACTGTAACTCTGAACTAACAATAACCGGAGGTCTACCAATATATACGTAATGTTGTTTGAAATACGGGCCGCGAGGATTCACCTTTGTTTGTCGAATCATATTTCATTTGATTACTTGTCTACATAATACGGTTGTGCTGTTAATCCGTGCAGGTGACGTCGAACAAAGCGATTCGTATACGAAGCGGATGCTGGTGTCTCCGTCGGAGAAGTATGATACCGTTTCTGGCATGATTTGGGGGATTTCCGGTGTCCCGTCGGTCATGACCACCACCGACGCCGCCTCTCTTCGCGATCGTATGGAAGCGGCGCTTACCATGACCCAGATGTCACAAAGTGCCTGCCGCAGGTCCGTTGGACAGTTGTATCCCGCTGCTGTGTTTCAGCTTGACAGGCAACAACGACAATCGAATCATCGTGGTGAGGTAGATCACGACTGGTCCGGAGGGGGATTAGACAGACGACTTGGAGAAGGAAATCTGGTCTCGCGGCCATCTACTCTAATACACTGTTCATCAGATGTCGTCAGCGGCACCGAAACTGCTCCACCAGCGTCCGTAGCTGCTCCTTACGACTACCGTAGCCGCTTCACAACCCAACGAGACGGTAGGACGGACATAGATGACGAGACATTGGCGAGGATGACCAAGGAAGTGCTTCAGCGACAAACGAACCACGCCCACGCCCCGGTCGGGAAGTTTGTCCGTACGTGTAGCCAGCAGGGTAGCACATTAAGCGTCGTCTCCCGGACGCCGAACCGATCTCCGTGGAAATATTTACCGATTACCGGTTCAGAAAGATCGCCGGATGCAGTCGTAGTTTGTAAAAGAGCGGCGGAAAAGCGGCGCGTGTCGGAGACGGAAGACGACGAGTCGCAACTGTTACGACCGTCGGTGAGTCGTCGCTCGTCGGCGGACGAAATCGCCTCGACTCGTAAGACTCGGACGGGGCCTGATCGCGCTCTTGCGCGCCAGAATTCCGACCCCACTGAACGACGAACTTCTCCGGCGCGGCGGATCCGGCCCGCCCTCTCCGCCGCATCATCCGCCGTGCCGGCGAGAGACTGGCGGCGCGGATTTCCAGAAAAATCGTCGTCATCCTTTCATCTGAATCAAAACGAACGATCGGGACCCGCTAAAGGCGGGAGTTTCATTTTGCCAGTTTTCGCAGCCGCTGGAGGCGCGCCGTACGGTTATCTGATGCCGTTGTCCATGGTAAACATCGGATTGTGTGGTTTGCCGCTTCAGCTGCCCGTGAAGCAGGTGGTAGCATTGAAGGAGGAGGCTAGAACTGTCCGGACACCCCCGTCGTCCATTTCGGCCAGCCAGAAAGCTCGACGGTCGTTCGCTGAAACCGATGTGGCGGCAGCGTCAGCCACCAAGCCGTTGCATCCGGATAAAACCCGGAGCTCAAGCTTCGTCGGGAATGGCTACGTGGCGCCGAATCTACTTCGTGTGCCAACCGTTGTTACAACAGCTTCTACCTCTGAGGAGCAACCGGTTTGCGTCGCCGATCAGGCAGTTCTGAAAGCACTGGAATCCGTGAAGGTGAAGGACCAGTTCCAGATGGAAACCGATATGGATGCCGAAGAGCCACTGGATCTCACCAGTAGTGCTCCGAATTTAGCCGCCATGAAGACCATGGAACACCGACGGGCCAAGTGGTCGAAATACGACCAACTGTCGACGCTTAAACACGGACGTAGCAGCTCGTACGGATCTCTGTCGGCGCTGAAGGCCTTCTACGACGGTCCGACGATGAAGTCGGACTTGAAAAAGACCCGATCCGATTCCTCGAGCTCGCCGGCGGCAGAAACCGGCTTGGCGCTGATCGGCGGGACGATTTCTGAGCCCCCAACAGGAGTCGGATCAGCTTACAATACAC
>Ga0209780_1002255_pt1 | contig 13550 bp, 6 predicted proteins | sample WorMetexBAHAMAS2_FD_187384 | JGI IMG/M metagenome (GOLD analysis project Ga0209780, IMG submission 187384) | Marine gutless worms symbiont microbial communities from Max Planck institute for Marine Microbiology, Germany - Inanidrilus exumae... | ecosystem: Host-associated > Annelida > Digestive... | reverse complement strand
GTGCGGTCCATGACCCAGTCCATTGGCTCCAGGAAGAGATCAGGAGCTAGAACACAGCCCTGACGGACTCCTGCAGACACCTTAAACCACGGAGAGAGTTCTCCATCCACTCTGGAAAGTCATACTCTGGAATTACACCGAATAGTTATTTTTCCGATTTTGTAATTTTATATTTATGCCAAGGTAACGGCGTGGCATCACCGATCATTACTGAAAAACAAAGAATGCAAATGGTACAGGCAATAATCCAGTGATTAATGTTATATTTATGCCAAGGCAAACAAACGAAATAAATTATGTCGCTTTCCGATATGCCCTACAAGCCACAACATGGAGGAGATCGTATTGTAACCATAGATTGCTATGATGTCACGTTACTCTATGTATTTAATACGTTAGTAAGTGTTGTCACTTTGTGCGCTTTGCTGCTATTGACTGCATCTCCAGTTATCATGTTGATTGACAGTTGATTGGCAGCTGACTGTGCAGTACTTTGATAAAATTGTCATCATTGTAATATTGTAGACAAAGCTGCTCGCATCATACTTGCAACAAGTGTCACAACTTGCTGCCTGATCACCGCCGTGATAAACGTGTTACTGCCAATCGATGATTATTACTTGTATTTGCATGTGTTACACAGAACTGATTATAACTGCAATTTTTGTCGATTTACGGGTTTGTCTATCTTTTGGATTAATCAGAACGTTATGGATTAATTTTCGTTAAATCTATGCTTGTTATAGTGTTGTCGCAAGAAAGGGGTCGTTCGACTTTGAAGATGGTCTGGTCTAGACTGGTCAGAGGGAACATTAAATTAGTATGCATTATGGCTAGGTACTGAAGTGCGAAAAACCATGAAATAAATCCAGGCACTAGATCAGTGCTGATATGTTATATGAAAATATTGGTTTTAGCAGGGATGTCCACTCTATCAATGCTTTTTGGTATGCTATGTTTTGATGGATGTACTATTACCGTGTTTGATTTATAAGTCTGTAATTCTCTAACATTTGCTGAACGTTCCATATGTGTAGTTTTTAAGATGACTAACACGCACCATTTTAATGCTATTTTGCCCCGTACGGGCTCTGGGCTATAATGTGTCCCGATTCATTTGTTGATTTCGGTGCTATATGAATTGCACTGCCTAAAATAACGTGTTTTGGAGCACAAAATGTGTAGTAGGAATTCCAAAATGTGCAGTACGAATTTCTGAAAAGATGTCATGTGCAGTAGTATTTTTGGTCCAAGAATCTGACTGCACAGTGCACACAATTTTTGGTTAAATATGCGCTCATAACAAATATAAATAATGTCAACAGATTTTTTTACAATTGGTAATTATGAAAACGCTTTTACCAACACTCATTAAGTCTGGCTTCTGAGAGGCTTTGCCCCAGACCCTCCAGCGGGGCTCTGCCCCTGCACCCCCACTGGGGCTCAGCCCCATACCCCTTTCTCCCTCTACCACCAACTTCTGGATCCCCTGCTGGTGTGCAATAGGATTTTCTAGATATTTTAGGCCCTATATTATTTGTTTACTTACCTTTCTTCCTTACTTTCTTCTTACCTTATACTTTCTTGATTACTTATTTAATTCCTTATTCGTTTACTTCTTGACTACTTCTTCGACCAAACCTGCCTTAGTTTCTTTGTGCTAATTTTATATTGTAATTTTTTTATACGGATTCATGTTTGCTTTTGTTTTTTTGATTTAGTTTTTCAGTAATAAGCCAAGAGATTGGGAACGCCTCCAAAATGACCTATTTTGTGTCGAGTGGGACGTATAAAACCTTAACTCGATCAATTAATGCTATTTCCAGCTGAATTTGGGTTTATTTGCCCTTAGCTGTAAACTCAGCTAAAGACAGCATAACGTATTTTTGGAATTCATTTGTTAAAGTTAAATTTATAAATTTATACACCCAGTCCATCTTCTTACTTGGCTGTAAATTTGAATAATACTTACAGATGCAGCAGTTATGTAGTACATTTATACCTAATTTAACGTTAATTAAGCTTAGTTACCTTCAAGTTCCCTGTTTCAAGTTTCAACACTGTTGTTTGTGCGCCATGTCGGTTGTCTGGCGTGACTGGCAATTCACATGCGTAGCCAAGTGTTCCATGACTCCATAAAATTTAGACAGTTGATGAACTGTAGTGCATACTTTTGTCAACACAAGTCGAAAACTTATTGATAAATAAATAAGGAAACTTGTTTAGTTAATACAAGAATCGAGGGTAATCGGCAAACCCAAATTACCCAACCCAACTTCGCCGTGAAAATGGTCGTTAAAACTGTCTCGTGTCACTCGTGTGTTTGGCTGACAGTGTATTTTCAAACAAACAAGGTGTCGCCCTAACGGTACGTAACCGTAGTGGCCCGCCGTGGAGTGTCGGCCGCCGGCGCGCCACCGCCCGCCCGCCGGCAGCGTTACATACCCCGACAGACGACGACGACAGACGCCAGCGACCGTTACTAGTCTCCCCTTACACTATGTGTAGGCGGGCCAGTAATAACACTCCTTCGTGAGTAGATCATGTTGCATCTGTCTTCAGCGTAGGCATATGTCTCCAAAACAAAAGTTTTTTTAATAAGTAACACGCTCTTTGCAGTTGTTCGATAATAGTATTCAACTAAAACCTCTGCACAGTTGTAACTGAAGTAAATCGAAGTGATCATTTTTGCATCAAGTGATTTGTTCAAAGTTTTACGGTTACAGTGAACAAAAATGCAACATAACTGTACAGCATTGAAATAGCACCAGCTACATAAACACCATGTATATAGCATAAAACAGCGCATTAATTACTTTCTTAACTATTAAGAACATTTGCAACAATTCAAGCTCAACTAATTTCATGCATATTACAATTGTCTAGTATGCTATAAACTTTGGGCCAAATTATAGAAAAATTATACAGGGTGGGCCAAAAGTCAACCCCGTCTTTTTCACTCGTACAGCATACGGTGTTAATTATAAACAGTGTTTTTATTGGTATTTCGAGAAATTCATGAACAATGATACCGGTATGTAATGAAGTTGTTTTTACTGTTATTATTTTAAATATTCTATGGTGCACAAGCACGATGACTCATTATCGTCTGCTACAATGTGTAAAATGACATTGCTTTAAAAATCATGACTATGATTTTTTAATGTTACAGCTAATTTCTTCAACATTTTAGCACCCCTCCCATTCTTTCTCTGTTCTCAAGTTTTAAATAATAGAATTTTATTATCTTAACTTATTGTGCCAGTGTCTCAGCTTGGCGTCAAATACATGACGCCATGCATAGAATATTTACTGGCTAAAATACTTAATAACAGTCTAGAATATTATAGGCTTGTGTGACACTCAAGTCTGATAAAACAAAAATTGGCATACTTTGTAGTGCAATTGGTTGAAAAACAGTAGGGGGTTCAGTTTTCTGGCCCACCCTGTAGATTTCGTGCCACTGCGGAGTGTGTTTGTGACACAAGCAAAATAAACCACAGTAGGCCTAACATCGACATACTTAGGCCTATCAGTGACTCAATCATGTTGAATGTTAATCTCCATTTGGCATCAATCACTGGTAATGAAACGGCATGAATACAAGCTGACCATTTTGGTTCCAGCGCAAGTTTCCCGACTTGTTCATTCATCAACATCAGCCGCAATAGCGAGCTATCTGCTAACATTTTAAGTGCCCCTAATTCGCCCACAACTGTTAGCACAGACTACATTGTTTCGACTGATTGATAGTGGAAGTAGTAGCGAATGGAAGGTCACGTGTTCATGTTTCAACACTTCTCGAAGTGTGGTCCATCCAAGTACTGACGTTTACTGTTCATATAAATTCGTAAGTATTCGAATATTCGAATAATTTCGTGGCCGAATATTCGAATCCACTTTTTTCCAACGAATCCCAGCCCTACATATAATGCTGTTTTCCAGAATCTACACATTTCCCTGACTTTTGTCAAAACCTTGAGTGTTCCCTGACCTGTCTCAATCGGTCTAATTCTTCAGACCTTTCCAGATTTTCCGGTTGTTACCCTAGAAATAACTACGTCCGTCCTCGTATTACTCTGGCGGAAATGTATGCTGTTCGCGTCGAGTGCTGTCCCCTGGTGAGAGAAGTTGAGTAGGCCTATGCGCCGCACGCTGTGTTAAGGTTAGAAACAGACGGACGGATGCTAGACCGTTGACGTTACACCACGCTATCGCTACACGCGGTCAGCTGATAATGACAGTGAATCAAAAAAGAACCGAATGTCACGTTTTAGTGCACAGTGAGTAATCGGACAGTCCTATCGCTCGCTGGTTCACGTCACGTACGGTAAGAACGCATAGCGACGCCTATATATTCTGCGACTTCACGACGTATTTATTGACCACGAACATAACGATCGACAACGTAAACGTGACGAGGTAGCAGGCCATTGCGAAGAAGCACGTCAACGCACATTCGTAGTACTTTTCCCGTACGTACTGCCAGTGGTGGCTGTCTATTTCCGACACCTGGAAGTCAATAGGTATGTCGTCGATCAACGCAGGTGCTTCCATCATATAGAAGACGCCCATCAGACCCTATAGCATAGTCATGCAACCACACATTGTAGTCTTTGATTTGTTGCGTGTAGGTCATCTGTCACAAATATCTCAATTAGCCTATACATAGTAGCTGTGTCCTTTGATTCACTTCTCTCCGTAGAGATGACCCCGCGTGGGGCCGGGGTACCCCCTATCCGCCTTTGCTCCTCCCTTGTCCATTCACTTCCTCATCTTTTTCTCTTTATTACTTTTTCCCTTTTTTTCTTTTCTCATTCACTTTACTTATTTTCTTCTATTGTCCATCCGATCCCTTTCAACCAGAATCGTCCCACTCCGTTTCCAGGCGTGAGGTCTTAGGAGGCGACCGAACCTGGGTTTACTTTGAATTGTTTTTTTTTGTGTTATGATTGTGTTATCTGTATTGCTTAGTTCAGATTTATTCTGGTATTTTGTTGTATTTGGTTAGGTCGACTTCCAACAATGTTGGAAGTCGACCTAATAATATGGGTGTCAATTGTCCGTACGTCCGTCCGCCCGTCCACAAAGTTTCTTCGATTTCCATGAAATTTGGTATACAGGTAGTACTCGATGAGAGATGCACAACGGTATGACCTTGACCCGGATCCAAGGTCAAGGTCACAGGGACCCGAAAGTTGCAAAATCACCCAAATTCAAAGTCTATCTCCTTCGCCAAAATTCGATCAATCTAAAGACTGATGGTAGATTATTACACTACAGGACAATATGTAAAAATTTAACCGGTCAGATTTTTGAAATTCGTCCTTTTGTGTGGCTGCTGAACAAAAGGCTGCCACGGTTCAGGTTAATATATCGCTCGCCTTCCTTCACTGGGCATTTGTGCTGAAAGGGGAAGTTAAGCTCCAACTAACTAACTAACCGAAGAAGTGGACAAATTATTGGCTTGCGGTCAACGGGCGTCGTCGGGTTTTTATCTAAAGTTCTGTACCTACTGGCCACAGCCAGGCAAGATGTAGTGTAGGCCTAACAGTGCAGATACTTAGGAGTTAGGACTGTATAGGCTTGTGATGGCACAACCCCTGAAACAACGCCAGTCCCAGTCCGACTCTGCTTATAGACGTTAATTCGTTTCAATCACTCTAGCACGAACAAAATCTAAGTAGGACGAAACAAGAAACAACGTGAAAAAACGTAAATGTTATTTCCCGTCCCTATTGACGGAAATCAACAGTAGGCCTAATAATTCGCTATTTTCCGTCCCTGGGGACGGAAATTTATAAGCGTAAGTATGCTATTTTCCATCCGCAGGGACAGAAATGAGAAATCAACAGCTAAATTTCGCTATTTTCCGGCCGCGCTCTCGAAGAAATAGTAAATATGTTCTCATAGCGATTTATAATGTAGATTTCCGTCCGTGCGGACAGACAAAACTCAACCGTATATGTCAAAGGTCCTACGCGGCTGGTAATAAGCCACGCTGCTCTCACAGCGCCTGTTATGATGTTATCGTACTGTCGAGAATGACATATTGGCTATCAAAATTATTGAAGTTACTGAAGCGGCGTTAAATGTTTTGTGGGCCTTCTATTATCAGTTATTTTCCTTTATGAATTTTAGGGCGATTTTAGTTTTTGAAAATTGTATCAAGGTTTCGTTTTTGTAAAGCAAACACGAATTGCGGACACCTTTTGGAAAGTCACAAATTTAAGATAAATATCAGTTTTTGGTACTTACTATCATGCTTCTTATTGAGGATCAGTTTCATTGGATCGATTATCTTTTGTAGTTTTGGGCTCTTATGTTATCTTGCCAAAAATGTTTCACCCCAGTCGTTCGGCCCGCTATGCCGGGCGCCCGGGGACATATCCTCATGTACCCGCTTCGCTAGTCGCTACGCCACTGATAAATCACTAGCCACTAGCCAGCGAGAGAGTCGGGGGAGGGGAAGGATCACTTACTGAAAACAGTATCGTTGTCTAATAAATCCGTGCATAGCTTGTGTTTTTGAAAGTTAACAGACAGAAAGAGGCAGATCAAGGTGTTAATTTTTGTATCTAAAATGGACTAAAACTCGCCTACGAGCATCTGTAAATTTAAAAAAAATAAACCCAGCAAATCTGTCTTTGCGAGTTGCACAGTGGAAGAAAACTGAAGACATTTACCACATCTGTGAGTGAGACTGTGACATTGATGTATTAGTGTCGTAAAACGTATTTTAATCATAAAAATGCACGAAATTTTGTCAGTTGCTTCTCAGGAAAATTATTAAAATTTTGGCTACCAGATATCAGATTTTAAGGCTCAGATGCACCAAATTCGATTTCGGCTGGGGCGCTGCGCCAGACCCCGCTGGGGGAGCTTGCAGCGCTCCCCCAGATCCCCTAGCTGGATTTAAGGTGGCCTACTTCTAAGGGAAGGCAGGTAAGGGATTTAGGTCTGGCTACGCCACTGCGCGAGCACTGTGTTAACGGCACCTCGTAAATGGGAAAGGGCAAATTTTGACCCTCTAGAATATCGATACACAAAATAATTATCACAGGTGATTATACCGATCGAATCTGACCGTTGTCTGTGCCAAATTGGGTGTCAATCTGTTCACAGGAAGCTTCTGTGCAATGGGTAAAATAGAAGTTTTATTTATTTATTTAGGCTACTTTTTAACAGCTTCACACAAGTAGGCCCCTAATTATAACTACCTAACAGCTACTTTTATAGTTAACTAGTAGACTTTACTAATACTAACTAGTGTAGTTAAAAGCCCCCATTTCTGCTTGACGTACTCGATGTAAATCAGCGGGTATTATAACTAGTATGGACAAAGCTATTAAATATTCTAAGCTTTGGTATTCTAAGCTTTGGTATAGATTAACATAATGTCTCCCAAGTCCATTTCACAGTATGTTGGCAGTGTTGAGTATAACATACGAAAAGGTAGCTCAGCACTCAGCTGTCGCTGACGAACCCGCGCGACGCGCTGCATCACGGCAAGCGGCAACATTTTAAAACGTGACCATAACCACGCCCATTTAGGGGGTGATGTCGTTCTTTTGGTAACATTAGATTATATAGCCTACCTGTGTAAGAAATTTGACGATTCTATACTTAAGTTATTCCTGAGGTATGTTTAAAGCCTTGAAATCTAAAGTGTATCACGTGACGTGACCATGCCCCTTTCGGAAACAGTTTGTCGTGCGTAGGCTGGGACATGCTATAATCAATCTGCATACCGAATTTGAAGTATCTATCATAGGCCACGTGACTTGTCCAGGCCGTGCAGATGCACATTGCAGAGTATTATAGACTAGAGCCATAGTCTAAGCCAGTGGGCGCAACCACGGCTGAAAAGTTGAGGGGGACCAAGGTTTGGATCCCAACACCAGGCCGCTTGCCCCGCACCCGGCCACAGGCCGAGCTGGGGTGGATGCGGGAGGGAGTTGCCGGAAATTTTTTTGAAAATTCAGATGCTAAATCCTGAATTCTGGTGACCACTATTAGTGGGCTCCCTAGGACGTCTATATCCGAGCAAACAACAAGCATGTCAAGGGCTAAATCAGTTCCAATTTTTCAGCTTTTTGCCGTGGTTGCGCCCCTGGTTGTTAGAACCAAAGAAAGAATCAAATGGAAATTATGAAACAATACTTTCTGTGAAATTTCTTGTTTTTTGAAAACTACAGCCAAGAAGTTGGGGGACAATACATTGTTGGCCCCAACCCAAAAGTAGGGGACCAGTCTCCCCGGTCCCTACGGTTGTTGCGTCTATGGTCTAGGCTTCCCCCTGACAGTGTTATGGCTAGTAGTACAAACTGTCCGTGTTCAACGGCCGTCACAGGCCGTGTTTACAGGCGCCTATCACACTACTCCTGAATGTCTTGACGGCCCGTATTCATGGCGTCAAAAGCGTCGTCCATCAACACGGTTGTCAAAAATGAACACGGCTAGACTATAGTGTGGATAAAGCACCCGTGTCAATGGACCGTGGTGGCAAAAAGCGATGCACGACAATGCTTTTTCAACAAGGCCCGTAATGGGCAGGGCCGTCAAGGGGCGGAGGGATTAAGGGGGTAAACCCCGGGCCCGGCAGTGTCGGAGGGGCCCCGTGATCCCCACGGGTGAGGCAGCCTGCAGGGGGCCCTGTGAGTAACCGTGGTTCCCCCGGGCCCCAAACTGGCTCTCAACGGGCCTGGTGAAGGGCCATGTTTTTATACGGGAGCTTATCCGCCTCAACCGTCAACACGTCCAGATTCTTCTCTTCACAGGTAACGGGTAAAAAGATAGCTAGCTATATGTTGAGCCGTGAATCCAGCCCTTTAACAAGGGTGGTGTCCAAAATAACACACGTATGGACGCCTTTGGACGGGCCATGTCGACCAAGTTAGATTAGTGTTTTGAGGTCAAGGTCATCGAGTTCACAGATAGTTCGGCTATGATAAAACTATATGCTTTACATTGCATGATTCGGTTTCAATTACACGAGACTACGTAAAAACTACTAGGCCCTATATAGTGATTAGCGCCTCTGAAGTTACGACCCTATGGCGCTATACAATTATGTGTTTATTATTATTATTAAAGAAATATGAAATTCGCCAAGGGAAGGGGCAATATTGGGGGGGAATGGCGACCAATTGTTAAGTACAAAGGAACTCTACGGTGAGCTGTGCCAAATGACTGTACCGATCAAGATGCCGTTTGGGTGAAGACTCGGATGAGTCACTGTCCAATGAACCATTTATTAGAAGGGGTCGAGGTACTCCACAGAAACGGGCACTTTTTAGGGGTGTCCGTACCATAGGACAATGATACGAGACCCAAGCCGAGGATCGAGGCCTTGGGCCCTTGGCAAGTTGGCAGAGGCCAGAATGTCAAGGCCAAAGACAAGTAATAACGGCGAAGCCAAAAGTTTTCGTACGTTACCCGGTACATTACTATACTATTAACCATCACTTGATGTCGTCTGAAGTAGCCCACATGGTTGTGGTCGATCACAAATTCACAATGCCCTATGCCATGGAAAATGTGCAGAGTTTACTAGTATACTAGCTTTGCTTTGCACCGGAACCATAGAACATTAAATAACTTACAATTTGCACAATTAAAGCGACCCTTGTTCACAAGTTATGTATCTGCGACAGCAACTATTAGTAGGCCTATTATGTTTGTTGTCCAGACTCCAGAGGTTCTTACCAGCATGATAAATCCCCAAGCACTGAAAACAGCACAACATACAGAACATTTTGGACCACAGCACGCAAGAGGCATTTTTATTCTCTATTCACATTCAACAATATCGAAAAACGCAAACAAACTAAAGACATTACGTCATGCTTTACGTCAATCATCTAATGATGCACGCGTTTAAACGTTTCCTCGTTTAAACGATAAGTAATTTGAGTATCTTTTAAACAAAGATCTTATAAACGCTTAACAAATTAAACGATGATTAAAGGTTGAGCATGGGTGGCGCAGGAATCTGAAGTTGGGGGCAACGTGAGGGCAAGGGCCAGGGCACAGGGGGCAAGGGAAATCGCTGTGAATAGATAAAATGTCTACTAGAGGCACTTTACCATTATCAAAACCAACATTTTGCCTGGGGCAACTTGGGGGAGGGCAAAGGCAAGGGCACGGGGTGGGCAAGTGCCCCCTCTAGTGCCAGCCATGAGGTTGAGCAAGACTATGCGTTAATGTAGGAAAGGCCAACTTGGCTTCTGTGGTCAGCCATTCGTTCGCAGTCAGTTAGCAAAAATTAAATGTCATAAACAGTTTTTATCGCATGATCATAGTGGCATGTATTATGCAAACACGTGATGGTGTTAATAAAAATAAACGAAACTAAACTTGCATATTATATCGTATCCGGTAGGGCCTAGTTCACCCGGTAGTTTAGACTGGATTTGGTTAGTGCACTGTAGTACCGGTTCTGACTAATAAGATGACAACTTAAGACGACTGAAGTCAGAACCGGTAGTACACAATAATGCGGTCTCATATGGCCGAAAGGCCTATTTTCAGTACTTTAAACGTTTACTAAGTTAAATTATATGGCTGCCGATAACAAAACGTTGAAAACGCAGATGGTTGGCACTGGCAGGCTGTCACGATAACAGCATTATAGAATAATAGTAAGCAACGATCAGCTGAACTGAGCTGATCAGCAGCTGCTGTGACGTCAAGTCGGGAGCCTGAAATGAAGTTTTTTCATTCGATTTCCATTGATGCATAGTTTTTAAAGTCATACGATACGATACCATATAGGCCCTACGATGTGGTAAATTTAGTCGTGAAAATCTTTCGTTGTGTTAACTGCTTTAGTTGAGTCCATGGTTATAAGATTATAACCATGGTTGAGTCTTTATTTTAGCACCGAATTTCGTTATTACCGCCATATTCCTGTACACTATCGTAATTTTGTAAACGTGTACTATGTATTATGATGATTCTTAATCGTGGTTACGTACAAACGTGCAAACACGTGCATCTCTATCTATAATACTCTCGAGATCAACTTCCGGTTTGCGATCTAGTTTGCGATACAGTCGAGTTAACAACAGTGTAAACAAAATGGTTGTTAACGGACAAGAACAGTGGTTCTGGTACTATTTTTCAGTTATAATATAGACGCTATTCTCCGAAAATGTTATCTTCAGTGTGGCTTATATTGTCAGCCAATCGCATTGGAGTAGGCATGGTATTTGAGACTCAGTGTATTTGACTACATGTGATGAACTAAGCTGACATGTGTAAAGCGTTAGAGTTTGGTTTACGCTGTGTCTCGACTATCGAGGTGCGATAGTCGGACGTCTACTTGGCGCAACTACACGTCCGACAGTCGGATCTCAAACCCAAACGCTAACGCTAATCCTAACCCTAAACATCACCCTAACCGTACTATACCGGAGATCCGACTGTCGTACGTGTAGTTGCGCCAAGTAAACGTCCCACTTTAGGACCTGGTCGTCCGACAGTCTGATATATTTCATTCACCAGATGGCGATACATAACACAACCAAACTAGTACCACTAACCAGTCAAACTAAACTGACCGTAAGTGTAACTGTAACCCTAACCCTAAACCTGACAACCCTAAACTTACCCTAACTGACACTGTAGGCCTAACTCTACTGAACCATAATATTTGTGCACACATTGTTGACACCCGTATGAAGGTTTTTCGTGATTTATAAAAAATTTTTCGCGGAGGTGCAGAGCAGGGTTAGTCGGTGGGGCAAGTAATTGCACCACCCGTTCGCTGATGTAGCTGTACTTAGCTCAGAAAACGCCAGCAACAAGAAGTTCATAGTTGATCATTTATCATTAAAAGAGGGTTTTTTTGTGGGGCATATATAAATTCAAACTTTGAATGGCCGTTAAGATTAAGAACATCAGTTTTGCATCATCATGTCAAATTTTATGGCAATCAGTCAAACCGTTGCTGAGATACAGCGACTTTTTAATTTTCAAGATGGCACCGTCTTGGGATTTTAAAAAGTTTGAAATTTTAATGGTCAGTAAGGGTCAAGAGGGACAGTTTGCATTGTTTTGGCAATTTCATGGTGATCAATGCATCCGTTGCTGAGATAGGGCCTATGGCGATTAATTGATTTTTCAAAATGGCGTTCTTTGCCATCTTTCAAGTTTGGCTTGGATATGCCTATTCATGCTCCAGAAATGTTTTGCAAAAGATTTTTGACCCCAGAGTGTTAATCGAGACTCCCAAAATGTACTAATGGTTGCAAAAACACGTCGTTCGAGCCATTACATCATTAAACTTGGCTAAAAGTTTGATCTATAGGTATATAGAGGATATGTTGATAAATTTGAAACACATTTAAACATTTTTAACAGACATGCAGATCTCCATGAATGCTGAATCGATTCAAACCAAATTTTGCAGATTCACTCTCTGTGCAGACCCAGTGATATAGCCTATTTGAAACAGTGACAAATTGGTTCAGGGTTTTGAAGGAATGGCGACATAATATATTCACCACAAAATGCAATGACAATAGTACCAAGGCTACAAAATAGCTCTTACAGGCACCAACCAAAAGGAAAAATAGAAAAGTAAAACAAAAAACATTAAAAACATACAGCGTAGTCTATAAGTGTCTAAACTCCGACAATGTAGAATCGTTCTACTGTTGCACAAACTTTGACAAATCAACACTTTTCAAAAAAGTCTTAAAAGCAGACAATGACGAAGAATGGTGCAGCTCAGCCGGCAAACTATTCCACGGCTCTACAACTCTATTACTGAAAAAGTTTATATACGTCGGCACGAGTATACACAGGAAATAGCTAAAACACATGAAATTTGGTCTTTTTCACTGACTTTTGCATTGGCTTCTAACAATGTTTATTGTGCTGCTGCGTATATGCGTGATTGGTGATTGCATAATATGTTGATGGTTTGTGAAATGTTCTGTCTTTGTTACAGACTGTCGAAATGTGATCATTATACCATGGCTTTAATGATGGATGTCTGTTCTTCTGGACAGCACTTGCAACATATTGATTGTTCTCAGTGGCCGAGACCTTGTTGCAAAAAAGTGTCGCCAATAAGTGGTTCTACAAGTCGAGCCAAAGCATCCCTATCAACATCTTCAAGTACCTTATCTAGATTTATTTCTTAGTTTCTGAAGTTGGTGTAATTGTTAATTTTTGCAGAAGACACCTTTTGCATAGTTTGCACCTGTCGGATGTTTTTACCTGACAGGTGTGAACAATGATAGCACGGAATATGCCATGGCCTTGTGTCTGTCTGTCCGTATGTCACAAGCTGGTGTTATACCAGAGTAGGTAAACACAACCAATGCCATATGATAGCGCGTGGAATCTAGTTTCCTGGGGCCCGATTCACAAAAAATCTTACGACAAACTTAGGAAAAACTTAGGATAAAGTGTGACTTACGAAAATCTTAAGATAAACTTAGGATGAACTTACGAATAACTTAAGATCACCTTAATAAGAAAAATGCAATTTCTCAAAAATGACTTAACATTTATTTACAGAATTGTCTGTATATATA
>Ga0209780_1002254_pt1 | contig 13556 bp, 5 predicted proteins | sample WorMetexBAHAMAS2_FD_187384 | JGI IMG/M metagenome (GOLD analysis project Ga0209780, IMG submission 187384) | Marine gutless worms symbiont microbial communities from Max Planck institute for Marine Microbiology, Germany - Inanidrilus exumae... | ecosystem: Host-associated > Annelida > Digestive... | reverse complement strand
TTGCAGTAATCATTGTTTAGTTGAAATGTGACTGACTTGGTAAATAAACTCTCTCCTCTCTCTCTCCCCTCTGTCTCTCTCTCTCTCTCTCTCTCTCTCTCTCTCTCTCTCTCTCTCTCTCTGTCTGGCAACTAATTATTCGCAAAAAAACAGTCTGATTGTATACGTCGTCATTGGTGATTTACTTTGGAAAAAACAAACGAGTGTTTCAAGTAATTTGGCAAGAGGCCGCATCGCCGTCTCTCACCCATTCGTCCGGCGCATGCGCATGAAAGGCACATTCACCTGTTACAGTTGGCCGGCACACGTCTCTCCTCAAAAGCAATAGTGGTAATAGGCCACATCTAATAGACCGCGTTGAGTACCTACCGCAGCAATAAACTTCATACGATTAATGTTCAAATTAACTGAGTACGTTGAGTCAGGACGCGGTCATGCTCGACTTAATTTCTCTGTGGTTATGACGACGTTGGCAGCCTGCTTCCGCTGAAACGGTGAACAGCGTTATCTGACCAGATAAAAGGTAAACAGAGAATCGTTACCGTTTCTGTCTGGATGCAGATCTTGGCGTTTATCGTGTCGATGACTGGCACGGTGATGCTGCTCTACCGAGATCCAGACGTCTCACCGCAGATCTGGAACTGTTCTCTCGTCCTCGCCTCTGTCGTCGCCGCCGCCCTCTTCAAGGTCACTTCACGTTCATAGGCTATATATTACATTTTCACCGTTTGACGGCTGCGGTCGGCTTGGTCATTTTCGTTTCGTTGTCGCTCTGTCGGTTACATTGGTTGCGATGAACGTGAGCTGTGACGTTGCAGGTCGTATTTCGACTGTTTTTCGGTCAGTGCACCAGCTGCCAGACGGCCTTCTGCTTCTCCGTGCTCGGTCAGTTTCAACATTTACCACGAGCGCGAATCAATGGAAGCGACTGTCGTTTAATTTAGCAAACATGTACACGAAAAAAACGTTTACTAAACGTTTACACGCAGTATGGCGGCTAATGAAAAACGCAGATGGTTCTCAGTTACGAAAAACAGCCTTGTAGCAAGTAAACGGCCAGCAGCCGCGTGTGATGTCAGCTCGCCAATCTTCTATGAAGCTCATTTATCTGAATATCGCTTAATTTTGCACTAATACAATACGATACGATAGGTCGATTTATGTGCGCTCAAAAGCTGCCGAGATGGCCAGCTTAATCTAGCGCACGGCGCAGCAACGAAAAAATAAGGAAAAACTAAAAACAAAAGCCAAGCACACACTGATGGTTGAAGAGGTGAGGGCCATTGGTCTGGAATGCACAGAGAGCGACGCCTCCAGTTGATACGGTATGATACGGTATATTTACATGCACTGAAAAGCTGACGAGGTGGCTAGCTTGATCTGGTGCACGGCACAGAAACGAAAAAAATAAGAAAACTAAAGAAAAACGTAGTAGCTCAGAACAAACTGTCCGGACAATAGTCCGTGAAGGCAGTCCGGGAGGAAGAAGTGAAACTACGGGGGTAGGATTTGTGAAACAGGGAGGTTTTAAGCCGGGAGTGAAAGAGGAAGTTATGGATGAGTCGTGAATCAAAAGAGGAAAAAGTGATGGGTGAAGGAATAGGTGAGTCGGAAATGGAGGAACTGGTGCCAGAATGAGGTTGACGAAGAGATAAAGGGAGGTGATTCCAGAGACAAGGTGAAGCATAACGAAAGGAGCGATCAGTTATTTTAGAGAGGATGATGATGGTGGCCGAGCAAGAGTGACGACTGATGAAGTACTGCAAGGACGTTGAACAGAGACGAGGTTATGAAGGTATGGAGGTTGGGTGGTATCGAGAACTTTGTACGTATGTGAGAGGAGCCAGAATATGACGTTGTGCTATTGTCCGCTTTATTTGATTCTTAATATCTTAGCACCAAATTTTGTCATCACCGCCATGTTCATTTACACTAACTTTTAATTTTGTAAACGTTTATACGACGGTTATCGTATACACGTGTATACGTGTACACACGCACCTCCTTACTCAATACTAGCCTTTGCAAGTGATAAATGTCGTAGTCAACTTATTATTTATTATTACGCCCGTAGGCAGCACATACAAAAATTATATATACACAGCATAAAAACATACAATCATGACACAAAGCCGCTGCCTTAAAAAGTTCGATAAATCTTAAAGCTCAGTGCTTTTGCTTGCTTTGAAGTGTGGAAAATATTAAGACCACCAAAGGCATCGTCACTGCTATAAAATTTTGCGAGTTAAATAAGTTAATCCACGCTGCTGGTACTTGATGTCAGTAGTCAATGTGAACAGTGTACTGCCCTAAACAAATTCAGCTCACAACGAGTTGTCTATCATTTAGCCTAATCCTAACACAAGTAGGCCTACAGCATCAGTCAATAATATTAATTTATAAAAATTACAAACCATGTGAGAGTGATATTTCACCCATTTGCCGGGACGCCCTTACTTCGGCGATCGCTTTGAATTTTGGCTTGCTGGGTCATATCGCCGACGTAATCACCCATGCTAAATTTTGTGACAATCGGTTCAGGGGTTTTGGAGTTCTGATTCCCCCAATGTAACCTTTCGTCTCGTGCATGGGTTGGGTATAATGTTTTTTGCGCCAAAACCCATTTACAAATCCAAATCTATTTTTGAAAAACATACGTAGAGCTTTTGTTTTACTAGTCTACTTACTGACGAGTATGTCTTCAGTGCATTCAGTAGGCCCTAGTTAGGCCTAGCTGCAGAACTGTGTTGATGTGGCCCGGAAGCAGAATGGAAATCTCTGGTGATCCACGCTCAGAATACTCAAACGAACCCACGCAAATTCGCATCAGTATCTGCTTGCATGTAGCGCGGTAGCGCAACGGGCAGAGCGTTGGACTTGCGATCAACAGGTCGTGGGTTCAAATCCTACTCGGAGCAAGTTGTTCGCACCTATGTGCCTCTGTCACCAAACAGCATAACTTGGTACCGGTTAAGGGACGGTGATGTTCTGCGGCTGGGAAGGTAATCGCAGGCCTGGCGGAAAGGAATGGCAGCCTACCGCCGGGTGGATGACTTATTGTCACCTGCGGGCTGACTGCCTGTACACCGGGATCAGCCCCGGGCCGAACGCTCGGTAACGAGTATGGGAAGCCTTTACCTTTTTATGTGCTTGCATGTTACAGCAGCTTCTCTTCTCACGCCTTCTAGTATTTCTGTCAGAGTAGCTTGACGTCACATGGGCGTTTTGTAATTGCAGGAGTTATTCACTCGGTGACAACGTGGCCAATTTTGCTGCTGGTTCACTTCCGGCGCCTCGAGACTTTCGACGCCGACTCAATTCCGTGGCCGAATCTCTGCGCTGCTATCGCCTTCACCGCAGGTCAGCTATTGTTGCTCGAAACAAGAAAACTAATTCGATCTCATTAAACTGCGCAAATTTAATGATGAAACCACGTTGTTGCACAACGCAAGTGAAGCAGCAATAAGCGTTTCGTCTTACAGCGTTAGTTAAGCAGGTGAGCTAAATGTCACACGAAGCGACGGTCTAATCTGTCTAATTGGAAGCTTATTAATGTGTTCCGGTAATGATGGATCACGTAGGCCTAGCATAATATTTGTCGTCGATCACGTCCGTCCGTCGACTTGCATCTCATCGTCAAGCTAGTGACATAGACTATGGCTGCTGCAGCTGCGTTGGACTGTGTTTCAGGTGTTGTCTTGACGACGATATGCAACTCGTCCTTGGCGTCACCCGAGTTTGCTGACTGCTCTGTCGTCTTATCAATACCGATGACTGCAGGTCAGCAGCAGCAACTCTAGCTCTTGTTAGTGTCACATTAGCGGCCCAGTCAGTGTCAGTTATCGCTGTTGTTATCCACACGTTCCGATAGGCAAGGTGTGGATATATCGTTTAGTGTTTGTTTTTTTGTGCGTGCGTGTTTGTACGTTTATGGATTTCTACTAATTGTAGTTTTATGTTATCATTGCTGAACTGTAATTTTGCGTTCCTATTGAAACCCGTTTATTGTTGTTTTACTGTTCAATGTGTAATTGATTTTACGGCATATAAGCGGCTTGTGCCTTTGCAGTGATGTTTTAAATAAATAAAATAAATAAACGTTCTTATAGGCTTACAGAGAAACAAAATCTAAAGAGGCGACGACTTCGGACTTTTTTACCAGCTTGTCCAATACCACCTTTACTTATAATTCGGATAAAATATATAAAACACAAAACGTTCATGCAGGCTATTTATGTAGAGTAACGTTCATAATAGAAATGAATATCGCGATTCTGATTTCTTAAGTTCATCTGTGATGACCGGGCTATATCGTGTTAAAGTTTGGTAAATTTCGGTCCAGTAACTACGGAGTTTAAGAAGGGCAAAGATGTACACCCCTCGACGATCGGCAGTTTGACTACGAGGCGGAGGCGCCACTGCTAGACATTGCCGATAGGATATGAGTACTGAGTTTCTGGGGCGATCACTACTCAGTTTTGTTTCACCTATACGCTAGAGGACGTCACTGCTATGCCGCGCGGCTACACGCTAGGCTCTGCCATGCATTTGTAGTTATTTTTGTGAACTGTCATATTGCTCTATCAGTTATGCCCCGGCCAGTCTGCTCCGAGTACAAACTTCTCCGGGATTTTTGGTGTTCCGAATGTGCTTACGGTAAAAAATCTAATTAAATCGTTGAAAGTATTATATTTCCACTCTTGAAATTTTCGCGTAGTTCTTCGTTTGCAACGCAGCGATTAACACTTCGTCGTTGCACGCTAACAAGCCGACGCAACTGCTTCATCGTATGTCACCCACTCAACGATGCCGTCATGGCCAACAAGAAACATAAACAATATTGTACAACAAATGTTAATTTTTTACAGTTTATAAAGTTGGCCCTTGACGTTTGGAATGTTGTATGCATAATTCCACCCCGGAAACAAAATTGCTGCATTTTTGCGCCCCCTGTAACGCATTTTCCGGACGTTTTGCCTTTAGGCCTAGCCAACATTATCACGCCTCCCATTTCATACTACAGACCACTCACGACGTTTGATTACCTAACAGTTGTAGACGCAGTATTCGACGGGTGGCAGTTTGCACAACTTGACGTCATTCAGCCTGCGGCATACTGCATATGTGCAGTCGGCTTCGCACTCAACGCTTTGCCCAGTAACTGGTCTGAGCGCGTCGTCGCAGCAATGGGGGTGATGTCACGTGACAACGCGTCGAGTGAAGGTATCGTGTTGTCGCTGTATCAGCGGGCTCGTCGCGCTACGAGCACGCACCTGCCGTGACGTCATCGGCGCTCTTCTTCATTCTACGCGTCCATCTTTCTTTCTTGGCTGCCGAAGTCGCGGCGGACATGCCGCATACAACAGTCTTCAAGTAGGCCTAGATCTAATATTTCATCATTGATCGACGTCAACAACTGCGCACTTGAAAGGCCTATAGGCCTATTGTATACGATTTGTAGCCGTGTTCGAGAAAAAGGATGCAGCAACAGAAAAACGTAAGAGGTCATGTTTTTTTTGGATTTTGGAAAAAATGTAAAAAACGTTAAAAACGTACGTGTGTAGTTCCAGAAATTACTTAATCACCCGCGGTCGTTAATACACATTACACAATTACCGAAAGTCACCGAGCGAAGTATGTGAACTCATTTTGAAGGAGTGGAACTAAACTTTTGCTAACAACTTTTTACGACTTTTTGATATACCATTTCAAAAAAAGCAAAAAGTCATGTTTTATTGAAATCTGAAAAATACTTAAAATACGTTTTCTTGAACACTGCTTTGTAGTCGTCCTTGCGTACGTACAATTTTTTATAAACAAGTGGTCAGAGTAATTTGGAAGAAGGCCGCATCGCCGTCTTGTCACCCCTCATGGCGGCGAATGCACTCGTCCGCCATGTGCGCTGGGCAGGCATATTCGCCCGCGGCGGCAGATAACAGTGTGCAATGCACTCATGTATGGGTAGGCCTACTTTGCAATGGGTCGGTGATTGGCATATGTTCCCTCAAATGTACCCATTCCAGTGGGGGATCTGGCCCCCCATCTAATAAATGGTTCGACTGATTTCTAGGACCCACGTGAGTCAGCCCCCGAACGGCATCGATCGGTTCAGCCGTTTTCTCGCAGTTCACCCGTGTGCCGAACACACAGACAGACACGCAGACCACGCTACGTACGACATCTATCTGTAGCAACAGGTCACATCTATGCACTCCATGCAGGCGATGCGGCCTAACAGTCATATCGTAAATCAGTCATCACCATGTGTTAAGTAGCGTTCTCAATGCGGTCGCGCGTACGTACGGTCGTCGACGGCCGTAGCGTGCCGTCGACGGCGGTCGACCGCGATTGAACGTGTGCGAACGCGGGGACGGTCTCAAAAACTAGCATTACTAGACGTTCGAGCATTGTCGACGGTGTACGCACACCGTCGACCGCCCACATGAGCGGACACCTTCAGTATGACTGTGACGTATGAATATAATTTCAATATTACGTATAAAATGAAAATTAGTAAGAATGTAAAGAATGGATAGCGACAGCAGTAGTGATGTAGACGTCGTTCTCGCATAGGCCCCTATTATTTACACGAAAAACGTCAGTATAGCAACGCTGTGGGCATACTGAAATCTAGCAATGCTACAATTTGAGACCGTCCCCCGCGTTTTCACACGTTCAATCGCGGTCGACCATTGTCGTCGGCCGCTACGGCCGTAACCAGTGGCGTCGTGCTACAGGTGCCCCCCCATTTTTGAGTTTCATAACGTTTTAGTCCACGTATTGTATTTTACATGAGCATGAACTTCATTCTTCTGAGTCCAAAGTCCTAACTATATTTTGCCTTACTCAAACAGGCTAACTTGTTAAAACTTGAAAGGGTCGGGTCGATACCGGGCCCCCTACATTTATTTTTAGCACGACGTCACTGGCCGTAACGCGCGCGAACTCGCGAGTACTCGCGCGTTACGGCCGCATTGAGAACGATACTCGATTGTGACTGCTCAATGTACCGGTGGCTAATTGCAGTAACAGACCCGAATGACTGGTTTGTAGCAATAAGTATACTACAATAAACTACAAATTTGCAGCGCATTGAGTCACTTTTTCTCTCACCAGTCTTTCTTTTCTAATGTGATCAGTCACAAACAGCAATTACGAACGAGCTGTAATACATACCTGTATACGAGCTTATAGCGCACATGGTTAGGCATGAAAGACCAAATTGGATTCGCGGAATTTCCAAGTCACTGGAGTTCGAACAGGGTGCAATAGGCGAAGGTCACTCGTATTCACTCTTCAGGATCGATAGACCTCACTTTTCAGTTGTGATCAGACTGGTAGCAACCTGACATCTTTGTCAGAAATTATCCAGGATAGGCCTACTTGTGTACCGTACGAGATCGTGAACCCTTGAATCGACTTACAATTCAGGTTTGATACATGTAATCACCGGCAGGATGACTGCAGAGTATTTAGACTACTCAGGCATCCTTTTTGAGGTTTCTGCAATGCAGGAGCGACATGGTACACCGTAGATCGACTCCTCCACGCCAGATTTCACCCCATCGGTACAGAAGTGGGGGCGTGGTGCATCAAAACTGCAAATTTTACTAAATTTTGGGACTACAAACGCTGTTGTTTAAGTACCGTTTAATGGATACCTTCAATAGAATTCCGCTCCCTTGAAGACGTAGGCCCCTATTACACTCTGTTCTACACCAACTCCTTCCGCCACCCAAACAAACTAATTACATAATCTCCGTACCCGTGGACACGGCCTTACCCAGGCTGTCTTACCTTCTGAATACACGCGCAAGAACTTCTTTTACCGTATCCATATTAATGTAATATGTTATAGGCCTACATATTTTTGTTAATCTACTTATATATTGTAAGCATTGTGATTTTGTTACTTCGCCCGTAGGAGCGGTGACAAAGTATTAAAGTGAGCACGTCTGTGTGTGTGTCTGTCTGTCAGCGAGCATATCTCCCGAACCATACGCGCGATCTTTACCAAATTTTGTGCATGTTATCTACGGCCGTGCTTTAGTCCTCTGGCGGGGTGACGCAATCCCAAGAGTTTTCTTCCCATTGACAATGCATTGCGGTATGAATTTCGCTACAAAGGACCGATTTCGCTTAAATTTTCTTATTTACCGTGTAGTCGGACAGAATTCAATTTCCTATTATTAAAAGGCATAATTGCGACTAAGTATTTCAAAATTACTCGCTAAGTAAAACAGAAGATGAACGGAGAAATTTGACGATTAATGGGAAGAGTTATGGATAGACACGACGCTGTTATCACTGTTATTATGTTCAACAGCTGTTGATCGGCTTCAATACATAATTCTTGAAAGTTATAATCCGAATCTGGTGTATAGAAACCAGCGCGAATACTACGTCGGATAAACGCCTCCAATTTTTGGCGGTCTGTGGCACTGGCAAAACCCCATCAGGCGCTTGCGTTAATGGGACTCAAGTTAAAGAAGTATATAAAGTTAACGGTGCGATTGCACAACGCGGCCAAAGTCTGTTATCTACGACTGCCTTGTTTTTATTGTCATGTGTGACGACTTTGCGTGTGCTAAAGTTCTTCATTAAAGAATCTTACTACTACTACTACTACTACTGGTACTATAACAGTAAGTCAACCTGAGCCAAGGTTATGACGAATGACATGGTTCTCGCATACGATTCCCATTAGTCTTCCATAGTAACTATGTCGTTTCTCAGTTCCATTGGTCGAAACTCGGAAATTTTTCACTCTGCACCTCAGTTCAAAGTCATGTTGAGGTTGATCCGTCGGAATATCGCCACGATACGTTTATTAGTATGACAAAACCACAGAGATGGGACTACTATGTGAGAACAGTTAGGCATGTTCAGCCGTTCTGACAATATCACCAGTGTGACGGACAAACGGACAAGTGAACGTATCAAAATCATACGGTGTACATCGCATTTTGCAACAGCGTTGCCTAGCGTGATAAAAACGGATTCACGAACAAGTCTCAGCTGTCGCAAATGAACCCGCGCGACGCGCTTGGTCACGCTCATCGTGTTGTACACAAATATCGGCGCTCAATGTGATAAACTGGGGACAGATGGTCGAATTAAGCTGGTAACGCTTGTGGCGATAGACGTGACGTGGCAATAAAGTAGCTACGTTCATCAGAGTTTGAGACAAAATTCTAGAGGGAAGTACCCTTGTTTTGGAAGTACCCCAATTCCCTTCCAACACAATGTAGAATAAGCTAGAGTAGCCTCTATGCCAAAAAAACCAACTCGATCCGTTCAGTGGTTTCGATACAATACCCGCTTGTGACAAACGGATGAACGGACGAACACAGGGCCATAGCATATGCCAAGCTAGCGTAGCGTCGCGCGGTAAAAACAAGCAGACCGTCATCTTCGTGTGAAAATGCACGGCAGTATTGCATTACACATCACATCACAGCGAGTGTTAATAACACGTGGAACTGTGCGTTAACGTCTATATAGTCTACAACAGAAGAGAAGTTCACAACTTCACTCACACGACCATGTCACGGCATATGCATACAGTATAACAGTGCAGGCTGGCCATACGCTATCGACTTCTGTGTATCGCCTTCATATATCAGAAATCTTCCACGCCATGAGTTTGTACTCTGCATCCAGATAATTACCCACGCCGGCGTGTGTAGGGCGTTCAATCGCGCTCTAACAGGGAAACGGATTGACAGGCCCGTTGAGAGCCAGTTTGGGGCCCGGGGCCCAGCTTTTTCGTTCGTCCTAAATGGCGACAGAAAAAAATCATTCTGAGGGATCGCGGGGCCCCTCCGACACTGCGGGGCCTGGGGTAGCTTACCCCCTCTCCACGGCCCTGCGGCTTGAGCTATCAACACCAAACTTGGTACACGTATACTCTATAGCAGTCGCTCAGCATGCATTGACCCAAAGGTCAAACGTTAAGGTCACACGGTTACAAAAACCGTCACGGTCGCACGGTTGCTAGTGATGTGTTTTGCAATGGCCTATGCTGGCGTGGGTACACATGTCGATTCGACTGCCTATGTTTTCAAGTTAGCAACTGTAAACAGACGCAGTGCACAGTGCACAAACGCAACGAGCAAAGTGAAAACACTAGTGAACGGTGGGTGTAAATACAGCTGACAACATTATGCCGTCACGCCGTAAACGACAATGCACAAGTTAGATCGTCAGTCAGCCCAGTGTGACCGATAATGCAGAAAAAACAGCAGTGACAAAGTCCCGAGTTTCAGTTCTGCCCATAGTAAGCAAAAAGTTTAGGAGAACTCGAATTCGTTCAACACTATGTTAGCTTGTTACTGGCTGGCTCGGTAGTCTAGTGGTTAGGGCGTCGGACTTGCGACTCAATGGTCGTGAGTTCAATCCCCGGTCGCTGCACTTTCGGTCGGTTGTTAGTGGGATGGGTGACCGTCTTCGGGCGGGCATACCACCTCGATATGTCAGCCAACTCAGCCTCCTACCCTTTGTGGGACGGGAAATGAGTACCGGCCAAAGTGCGATGATGCTCTGTGGCTGTGGATCAAAGGCAGGATGGCTCATTTCATTCGTGGATAAGTGTGTGGATGGCAGGTAAAACTGTGATTCCTCGTTAACACGTTGCTATTCTGAGCGCTGTAGAGATGAGTATACTCATTACAAGGCACTATACTGTTACAAATGTCGTGTCTTTATATTAAATCAAGTTTCATATATTTGAAACATCCTCCATCTGACCACAGTTCACCAGTGCATAGAACCAGCCAACCACGGAGCTATCCATGCAATGCGGCCTAATAAAAATGCATAATATCCTATTGAAGAGCTTCACACGTTGTTGTTAATGGGAGTAAAGTTACTCATACCCATGTTAATATTTATCAGCAATAAATAACCCTACTTTCAGTTTGTGATTAAACAGTCTAGCCTTCAGGTAAGGTCGGCTCTTATAAAACAGAATCACTGGGCTGTGTGGCAAATGGCACTGTAAGATAGCCAACACATGCATAAATATGCAAGATATTAAAATCAGTAACAACAATAAACAATCCATATGGTATCATTTCTGAGGTTACTGGAATTAGGAATTACATACTACTAACAAAGAACACGACGTTTCAGATGCTTAAAGATGATATGCAATGATTTTTTGGCTGTTAAAGTAAATTGCCCATAGTATGTCTTAAATATAAGCAAATATATTTGAATATTAAGGAACATCAAAAAATTAGGAAATTTTAGAAAAAGTGCCAGAAAATGTGCACCCGATGATCTGTTTACTTTTGCAAGTGATGACGTCATACCAGGAAAACAAACTAGGGAACAGGGTATTGGAGTGTTGAGTGAGATACTACACAACATATAGGCATAACGACGTAGAAATAGGTTCTTAAAACATAAACTGGTAAAATAAATAACTTAACTAATCTCAATAACGCATAACAATGCAAACAAAACAAGCGTATCCCGGTATGATGTCACACATGATGGAAATAGCCGAAGAATAACTATACCAACAAGACCAATAAACTTGTACTTTTTTAGCATTTTACGGCATAATGTATCGAAATTTGTTACACAGATGGGTTTATATTGCAGTAAGCAGCTAGAAACTACTTTTAATCAATTTGGTAATAAAATAGTTGCATATCACCTTTACAGAAATTCATTCAACATAGACACAAGCTACAACCAGCACACACAAAAATAACAGCGAGAAGCACTCTACATTAATCCGAAAGCAAGAATAATGAACTCGCAGATTGAATGGCTGGTGTTGCGTGGTGGCGCTGCGGTAGGGTGTTGGACTTGCGATTGGCAGGTCGGGTTCAAATCCCAGCCAATCTGCTTTCATGTAACGTAGTTCAACTCAGCCTTGCATCCCTCCGCGGTCGCTAAATCCAGTACCTGCTTCGGCTGGGGGTAAAGGCGGGATTCATACCTCTGCCAGGTGGCAGGTAACACTGTGTGATCCCATATGGCATGTGTTTCCCGTAGCGGTAAAAATCTAAGTTGATGCTAACTGCTATACACTGTTACGTTTACTTTACTTACTTGAGCAAAGTTTAACAGTATGTAAAGAAACTTACACAACAACAACATTTGTGCCGTCACAATAATGCTACGTTTCCAGTGACTCATTTGTGGGGGGGGGGCTGACTCAAGAGGGTCCAAGGCACCCCGAATCAGATGGGGTCCAGATCCCCCATAAATAGGGGAAATTCTGAGGGGACATGTGCCGGCCATTGTAACATACACACAGGAGCGCAATGTGCACTGTTCTTTGTGCTGGTTTGAAAATCACAACAGAAACTTGTTTACAGCTGTGTCTGTAAGTAGAATAATTACGTCAGAATTTATGTCAGAAGGTATTAAATGTAACGTATGACTGCTTGTAAATATGACTTTCTTCATAGAAAATGTGATCTCTGATATACGGTAGCCATATTTGTGCTGAAAAGGAAAGTTAAACTCCCAACTAACTAACTTAATAGGAAATGTATGTTTACGTAAATGAAACTGAGCAAAACAAGGTGTCGCCCTAACGGGGCGTAACACCTTCGCGTGCTGCCCCCTGGTGAGTTATGTTGCACCATGAAGTCTTACAGACGACGACAGATGACAATAATAGACGACGACGACAGACACCAGCGACCGTTAGTTGTCTGGCCCTACTGCACTATGTGTACACGGGCCTCAAATAATCATCACAAACTATCCAATGGTCAAATTTGCATATTTTGTGCATTTAACAAATACACATACCCAGTGAATCATTTGAATAAATAAAGTTGGCTTTCTAAAATAGAATATGATCATCTTGGGATGCATATATAATAGTGAACAGCAGTTTAAGTTATTCTATGCCAGGCCTGGAGGCCTCTTACAAAGAAAGCCATGAAGAACATGTGCATTGGCCAAAGTTTATTGGCTGGAACAGCTGTCCCGCTAGACCTCCATTTTTAATTAGCTTGGCAATGGTACAAAGAAACTAACCTATGACAGCCAATATTTCCTGTATAATTTGTCTAATTTTAACAGTCAATGTGTGTAAAATTTTAAACTGGGCTTGTGAATTATACATTACTGGAAATATCCAATACATTCCAATGTCAGTGGTCAAATGGAGATAACACTCAACTCAAACCAATTCTGCCACAATATGAACTCAAACTTGCTCATGCCAACACGTCACCAGAATAAACTTAAACAACAATAACAGTAAGTAACTGCTTCGACTCTGTATGCGTGAATGGTGAACCACATATTAAAGTGAACATACAGCTCAATAGATGACACACTACCACTGCATTTGATGCATTAACAAAACCATAAGCCAACAGAGTTGTTCTCTTTTCACATTGTGAGGGCCAGTCTGCTTCAGCTATGACAAATTTCACCATACAGTTTCTATCAACATTAACAAGCTCAGTAATATATACAACTAGACCCCTAAGCCGCCGCAATCGCCGCCGCCGCCGAATTTTTTTCTCGGCTAGCCGCCGCCGCCGGAAAAAAAATTCGGCTTGGCCGGCTAAGCTGGA
>Ga0209780_1002253_pt1 | contig 13558 bp, 10 predicted proteins | sample WorMetexBAHAMAS2_FD_187384 | JGI IMG/M metagenome (GOLD analysis project Ga0209780, IMG submission 187384) | Marine gutless worms symbiont microbial communities from Max Planck institute for Marine Microbiology, Germany - Inanidrilus exumae... | ecosystem: Host-associated > Annelida > Digestive... | reverse complement strand
GTCTACTAGCTAGTAAACGTCTGCAGAGGGACCGCGCGACTCCCACGGCAGAAATATTCTATAACAGCAAGGTGGACTGTAGCATATTCATAAACTCAAGACTGAATGCGCACTGCGCAGTACTTGGCTAGCTATCGTCTAATTGGTTAAACGAAGTAGGTTCTCTTTTTTAGTATTTTGAAGTACGTACGTTGACGTTTGCTATCTCATCTCCTGATGAGTTCTTGTCTCCTTCTGTATTAATATGCAATAAAGTCATCAATAAAGATTCCATCACACTTTTCACCTGTCGCTACACTACCTTGTGAAATACTCGGCACCTTTCTGACTAATACTAACAGTGAACGTCAGTTTTTGCGTCGTCTCTATGGAAGCGAAGTTCGGCTACATTCGCATAGTGACTTTGTCGAATTTATATGCGCTGTACAAAAAAAACTCTTATGTATGTATGTATGTATGTATTGCAGTTTTCGCCGGCCGGGTCTGTATGCACACGTTTTTGCACGTGCATGACGCAGATTAGCGCGGCCCATGATCTGTCTGTCTGTCTGTCTGTCTGTCTGACACATGCCGATGTTCAAGACGGTACCATGGTACTATATAGTTTTCTAACACTAAAAAGCTTGGGTGAAATTCCAATACAGTCACATCCAACGCCGGCGCCAAACACACGTATAGGTAGGGAAAATATGATTTTTATGATATTAGGCGATACGGTAGATTGACGTGCGTTCAAAAGCTGACGAGATGGCCAGCGTAATCTAGCGCACGGCACAGAAACAAAAAAATTAGGAAAAATAAAAACAAACCCAGTAGTTCAGAAGAAACGATCCAGGAAATAGTCCGTGACCAACAACTCGCCATATCCCGGAAATACAAGACAGAGGATCACAATAGAAGGTAAATACGAAGTTATATGTGCTGTAACAAAAGATGACATCAAGTGGCCACTCCAAATTATTTTCGGTCGTCCTATCTTTAAAATTGATGGAGCAAAGGCATTTCAGATTCGTTATACAGATTAATCATACAGATTAATCATAAACACCTACATGTACGCCTGATCAATTACCTCCAAAAGGGCGTGTTCAGAGTCACGTGACCTTTTAAATCACGTACTCGCACGGTATTGCGATAGTGTTGTACGTAACGATGACGATCAAAGTCAATGGGAAAGGGCAAAATTTGCCCCCGTCAACCTCAAATCCCTTAACCGATCGTCACCAAAATTTGCACCGGTGATTTTATTGTCGACATGGACCATCCTGCCAACTTTCATCCAGATCGGATAAGGGGTTTCGTTTCTGCCATGACGGTGCCATGACAACCAATTTTAGTGTCAAAATTGGCGACATCGTCGCCCTGGCATTCGGAAACGGAGTGGAATATCACACTTCTGATTTTAAAAGGTTCATCTGCGATGATCTGGCTACATCATATAAACATTCGGTGAACTTCGGTCCGGTAACTCCAGAGTTTAAGAGGGTGAAAGGTGTACATCTCTCGTTGATGAGCAGTTTGGCTACGTTCGCTTTACTGCTAGACCTTGCAGGAAATCAGTACTGAGTTTTTCTAGGGCGATCACTACTCCGTTTTGTTTTACCTATACGCTAGAGGGGTCGCTGCTATGCCGCGCGGGCTACATGCTAGGCTCTGCCACGCATTTTTAGTTGACACTTGTGTAAGTTATTACGTCACTACAACATGACGTAATATTTTAATGTTGTGCAGATTAACAAACGTTAGAGAGCGAAAACTGCAAATAGTATTGTAAAAAATTCACATCTTAAAGCGGTTTGTAAGGACGACAGTGGCTACATCACACAACTAACACAGCGAAAAGATGCTACTATTTTCAACACATTGATGGCAATGTGCTGAATGCTGATAATATTTTCTTTTTATACTTGCTGTTTTGGTTGTGCGACATAGCTATACTGTCGTTTTCGTCTTTACAAGCCATTTAAAACTGTGAAGTTTTTAACGTCATACTGTGCACATTACGTGGCGTCTTCTTTCTATTCTGTCTTGTTTTTATTTGTATTATTCTGTACTACCTCTCAAGGTGAATAAAGTTTGAACAACTTTATTCACCTTCAGAGGAGGTACAGAATAATGCAAATAAAAACAACGTTGATCCACTAATAAATCTTTGTTATCTGCATAAGCGCGAAATGTTCGTGTACGAACGACAGTGCAGTTTCCTTATCACTGCATCCGACGACACTTCATTCATTGCGTCCAAGGACTCGAGACGTAATTGGCTTACATCACGAAGTCTAAAGACTCAATACGGAAATGCCAGGAATGAAGCGCACATTGAGCTATAAAGAGCGCATTTATTGGACGAGTTGACAAATACATGATAGTTTGCATGGCGGTGATGCATGTACCTGTAATTAAGTACGTCACAGGTGAGTACGAAGTGAAGTGTCCGTCGCGCCAGGTGAGTGGTCGGTCCACGTCTTGACTACGTAACGTAGATCGTAGTTACAGGTCGTCATCGCCCGAGGACAATTCAATCAGTTCTCGTGCTAAAATGTCGCTGTCAGTGCGTCGTCCCGGATGTACTATAGGTGCGCACGCACACCGGAAATTGACTTGGCGCCGCCGGTCTATACTGCGCAAATTAACTTGTTGTTAGTGAAGGTTATTTCCCAATTACAAGCTACGTGGGTGATCACGTGACCTGACCATGTCGTCTTTCTTAGCGGTTTTCGCCGTTCGCCGTGAGAGTTATTTCTCTTCGTTGGTGCAGCTCATGCAGTCATAAAACTTGTCGATAACGTTACGTGAGGTAGGCTGCAGCATCTTCTTGGCATGCTGTTTTCCATAGACGAGAGTGTGACAAGAGGTCCAGAGAACGACCATAGAGACGATGAACTGACAACTGACGATATAAAAATGGTCAAGTCATTCAGTGCTCACAGGCAGTCGCGTTCGCGTACAGTGTAACAAGAGGCTCAGCTATCGCCGAGAGACCCGCGCGACGCTCTATGTCAGTTAAAATATTGGCCTACTGTTGTACGAATAACACAAACTGACCGCGTGTCAGCCTGAGGAGCACTTTCAGGTTCAGCAACTGTCACGTTTGATTTCGCTGCCTGCATAGTATAGACACGCATCGTTGCACTAGGTACGACAACGTCGACAAGACCACGGTAATGGCGAGCGACGGAATAGCGTGCCGCATACTCATTCAGAATGAGCAACTGGAGCAGGTGGATACGTTCCCGTACCTTGGGTTCCTGATTACAGAAGATGGTGAGTGCACGACGGAATTCCGTACCGGGTTAAACAGGGGGCAGGCGATCAGGGCATCACTGCAGAAAATGTGGAAAAGTCACAGCATACCGATTTCAATGAAGATACGACTAGTGAAAGCGCTAGTGTGGCCTGTACGGCTGTGAAAGCTGGACACTCATAAAGAATGAAGAAGCATGTCTTGACGCCTTTGAGATAAAAGGGCTGAGAAAGATTATGCAGGTTTCGTGGACAGCAAAGAAAAATGAGTGGGTTCTTAACAAAGCTGGAGTAAAGAGGGAACTGTTAGACACTGTCAAAGCAAGGAAGCTAGCATACTATTGTGACTATAGTATGCCATAGTATGGTCACACAATAAGGAAACAAGGCAGTTGCCACGAGAAAGAGACAATGCAAGGAGCAATGCTAGGTACACGCAGGCGAGGAAGACCACGCACGGCCTGGATGGACAACATCAATACGTGGACAGGACTCCCCGTGGAAGAGTCGCTCAGAATAACAGGAGACAGAGATAAATGGAGACAGTACGTCCATGGTGTGGCCAACCCTCTGATTGAGGACGGCTAAAGAACAGAACAGATATGAAAAGACGAAGATATAAAAATGGGTACAAAATGTGGAAAATGGGATGGTTTGGGGGTATGTAGGGGTCACCCAAGATCGCTGAAAATAGCGCCATTCGGTAGAGCGCATAGCCATAGTAACGTGCACCATTTCTAAGTTATAGCGAGATATTGGTCGAAAATCGCCAATTTTTACCTAACCCCACCTCTGTTTGTTGCACCCGTTTGGCGTGACTCCATTGGAATTTCGCCGATATTTTTGGCAACAGAAAACTGTAGTCCCTGGGCTATCGTACGGCGTTGTTTGCGTGATCCTACATTCAGCCGTCTTAGTCACACACACAGAACACCGACTTGTGACAGACGGACGGACAGACAGACAGACAGACACACGATGACGGCAAGTACTAACGCGCTAGCATAGCGTCGCGCAGGTAACAGTGGTAATATCTTGGACACGTTATTGGAGACCACTAATGGGAAAGAAATGTCAATCCAAAAAAAAATCCCGATTTAAAAAATTTAAATTTATTTACCAACGAATAAAAGCCATTTAATTCAAAAAGTTCAGTGAAAACAGTCTATTCACACTACAAATACCTACAGTGGCATTCTAATAAACTAATGATTATGATTCGAGTCTACAGTGTATCATGAAATGTCATCAAAAAGAAGTTACTCATTCTTCCAAGTGACTAAAATTTGTGATTTGGTCAAATCACAAATCAAATCACATAAATTCAAATCAAATCCAGATCAAATCAAAGGTTTCCAAATCAAATCTTTTCACTCAAATCACATGTGATTCAATCATATTTAAACCAAATCATGATTTCATTTTGCCCATCACTGTCGGCTAGTGTAATTTCCAATGACATTGAGTGACCTTCAAGGTCATTCAGGTATTGCAAGCTTTTTGAAGTGTGAGTTTTCGTACATTGGTGCAGCAGTTGACAAGATTTCAACAGACACAGCACGCCGCGCAGTCTCTCTATGATAGCTGAGCCTCTTATTGCTCTGTCTCTTACTAATTGGACGTCTACACTGTGAGTAAAAAAACAATACACTTGACTTTTGATCATAACGTCTAAGTTTTCTTTGCAACATTACAACATTCTGATAGGCTGATAGCTGCAGTAACTCAGACACTGCAACACGTGGGTGGTCTATGGCAAGAGTGCGAGATGAGTTCTGTCAAAGAATGAATGTTGCTTAGCAACAGCTCTGCGCTGCGGACACCGTGTTATCACGACTGTAATTTGCACAGCAGCAGCAAGAACAACAGGTGCTTGTAGGTGACGTCATCAAGCAGTGATATCCCGTGTAGCAATCAGCTTAGCGACCGATCGCACCTTGCCAACTGATTACTTCGGTTACCTGGAATTTATTAAGACTATACGTCCGCTTCTTCATCGCCGTTATTATTGCAATGACAATGCTGTATAGCGCTACATTGAACGAACTCAGTGACCATCGGTGTATAGTGCGTCACTCACTTCAGACTAATTGAATTCGTGCATTTTTACAAGCGTGGCGCTAGCGATGCGCGGGTATTAGCCGCCATCGTGTGTCGGTGTGTGTGTCTGTGTGTGTCTGTCTGTCACACGCCGGTATTGTATCAGAACGGCTAAACGTAGGATCACGCCGCGTGATAGCACAGGGACTCTAGTTTTCTGACGCCAAACTTCGTTGGTGGACGACCCCCTATGGGTCACTTTCAGCGCAAATTTCAGGAGGAAGGGGGAACCACTTCCCCCTGAAATTTGCACTCAAAGTGACCCATCCCCCTTTCGAATGCCACAATTTTGACCAGTATCCGCTCACAGCGCCTCAACCGTGAGAGCTGGCGAAAAAAGTTCAATTAGCATGCATTAATAGAAAGTCGACCACGCGCTTTCCAACGAGCCATAGGTGAACTGTGTACGTTACCCCCAAGTTACCCAAAGGGTGGCACAAACCGCGATTTTACAGTTTTTAGAATTTTGCCAGTAAAATCCAACTTCAGTCGAAAAAGTCTGCTACAAAGTTTCTTTGCGTGCGTCTTCTAGCGGCAAAATTGTAAGTAACTAAGTAAGTAAACATAAATTTTAAAAGTGGCCTAAATAACAATGTTACTACAAGGACCACTATAGCGATGCCTGATAAGCAGTAACTACATCATTCCTCTATCTAATGGTCCATGATGGATTGCGGGCGAAGTCCACATCCACACAAATGTGCGTTCATAGTGACCCACCCCTACAAAAACGCCGATTTCGGCAGATCTCGCATAATAGTGACGCAGCCGCGAGAGCTAGCAAAAAAGTTCAATTATCGCTAATAGGAAGTCCTCAATGCGCTTTCCATCGAGCCATAGATGAACCCTGCGCGTTACCCCTAAGGGTGGCTCAAGACGAGATTTCTTACATTTGGCGTTGCCTTTTATTTCACCGTTGCAGGTAATCGTAGACACTTCAAATTTGGTATGTGGGTTGAACATAGCAAGTTCCAGCCTACGGACGACAAACCGTCCCTGATAGGGGCGTGGTCAGGTCATGTGACGCACTGAAAATTTGGGGGCTCCAATCATATCACTGGAATGGCTAAACCTAAAGTCGTCAAATTTTTACAGTACACAGGTAGACTATGTCAATTATAACAACAGGATAGCATATCACCAACAAAAGGGGCGTGGTTATGGTCACGTGACTTTTAAAAAATTTTGCCTTTTGTCGTGATGCATCGCGTAGCGTGGTTTTGTCAGCGACAGCTGAGCTAATTGTTGAGATAAGCGAGATATTGGTCGAAAATCTCCCATTTGAATCTACCCCACCTCTATTTGGCGCCCACGTTGGGGTGACCCCCTCTGAATTTCGCCGAGATCTTTGGCGTCAGAAAACTAGAGTCCCTGGGCTATCGTATGGCGTTGTTTGCGTGATCTACCTTGCATTTAGCCAATTTGGTACAGTGCCGGTGCCGCCTTGTGTCAGAGAGACAGACGGATGGACAGACAGACGACGACAGCAAACTTCTGCGCTATCATAGCGTCGCGCGGTAGCGACCAGCTGGCCATGTCAGAGACACGAGCTGTAACACTGTTTTATACTTTAAACTTTAAAGATTAAAGTGGCGCATTTAGGATTAACAAGGGCGGATCATGCACGCCGTCAAAATTTTAAACATCGTATTTCACTCACGTCTGTCTACGGAACGCGACGTTTGAATATGAATTTGTCAGTTTTTAGTCTTCAGAACTTTTCAAGGGTGAAGGGACACAGGTTCCTTATTATTACGACTTGTAGCCGGTGTGCGTACGTGCGTGCGTGTCAGATCACGAATGCCGATGACGTCACGCGGTCAGCTGACGGTCGAGAAGACACCGAGTTACTTCGTGACGACTGGAGCGGCCGAGCGCGTGTACAACATGTCACGTGACGTGCACCTGCTGGTCGTCGTCCGCGACCCGGTCACACGAGCGCTGTCGCAGTTCACTCAGGCGCAGTCGCGGCGTCGTCAGAGGTCGTACAGCGACCGACCGACGTCGTTCGAGCGTCATGCGTTCATAGACGACGATCGGACTCTGGTCGACACGTCATGGTCGGCCATCAACGTCGGTCTGTACGCACGACACTTGAGACGCTGGCTCGACGTCTTTCCGCGTCGTCAAATCCACTTGGTACACGGCGAACGGCTTGTTACCGACCCCGCCGATCAGCTGGCCGACGTACAGACGTTCCTCGGACTTCGGCCGGTCATCACCCGGCGCCATTTTCACTTCAACGCCACCAAGGGCTTTCCGTGTCTGCGGACGAGATCCGAGACTGTGCGGTGTCTCGGCAAGACGAAAGGCCGCGTTCACCCGAGTGTTGATGGCGACGTGTTGAGGAAACTGCGCGACTTCTACCGACCGCACAACGCACAGCTCTATGCGTTGACTGGCATCGACTTCGGCTGGATGTGAGCAAGGCATTGTCTAGTCCACGTACCTGGTGCTAGTTTCTCGCTCGACTTGCATTATCTTAAATGTTGTATCAGTTGTGCACTCGTCAAATACATATCACGTGCATCGCATTTTCGAAATCAGGCTACCTTACAATTTCCAAAAGTTGCCCCTAGGGCACTTTTCCGTTTTGTCAAAGACAAGTGAGAAATTTAGCATCTTATGTTTAAACTTGTTTCACTTTTGCTGACAAATTGCAGCTTAGAGCTGCATGTTTCATCACCGTGAGCCGTAAAAAGTGCCACTTTATTTTTCACTATAACTCCCGTAATTCTTGTGGTTTTTTTATACTTTTAGTACCAACGCAAAGAGGAAAGAATACTCTATAATACTCTATTGCTGTATTTGTTTTATTGTAGCCTAATTTGTGCTTATTTTTGACGATGTCAGTGGTTGTTTTTACCCTTTCGTCAATAAAAAATTGATTGATTGAATTGATAATGTTGTTATTTAACGGACTGATGACGTCATAATTGCATCACACTGCAATACACTTCATTGAGTTACTTCGTGCATAATAATAATGCATCGTGCATAACAATAATGCAATGAAATGGAATATACGCTGGGCTATCGTATGGTGTTGTTTGCGTGATCCTAGGTTTAGCCGTCTTAGTAGAAAGCCGACTTGTGACAGACGGCCAGACGGACGATGACGGCATAAGTACCGCGGTAGCATAGCATCGCACTGGTAAAAACATGGCGCCATGATGGTCCGCCTATAACACGAGTCCGTATTATTTGACGCACAATGGTCAATTAATACCGTTTTTGCACCATCTTGTATTTTGCCAGCATTAGTAGGACGAGTTTCAAGGAGTATTAATAATACAATGTATTAGTCGTTATAGCAAATAGTCTGTAATGATTTGTTTTTGAGACTTGAAGTGTAGGCTATTGTTGCGTTTGAGTATAATAGATTTGTGGATAGACTGATTGATGGATATAATGAATGGTAAGAAACAATTTGTTCATTACGCCGCATTGCATGCACACAGTGTACGGATGCGGCCCATTGCTACAGATGTCGAACGTGTTGTGGTCTGTGTGTCTGTCTTTGTGTATTAAGCTACATCAGCAACAATGTCGAAGCAACATTCGACTTTGTCGAAAGAATCGTTCGACTTGTAGCATTCGACAATGTTGCTTCGACATTGTTGCATGTTGCTAGTGTGGACGGGGCTTTAGGCGTTTGATGTGCGACTGTAATATATAAGTAAGTAAGTTTATAATTCCAAAAGTTTGATTGCAAGTTACACAATATATAACACACAAACACAGCACAATGCAAAATACGTAGGCCTACTGAAACATGAAAAGAACAATGATACAACAATGAGACTGCGTATGCATACAAATCAGACCCATAATTACTGAAAATTTAACAGACCGTGTGAGACTATGGAACAGTATCTTTTAGTACAAAGGCTTGGCCTCGGGTATAAAGTAGGCTATCGAAGACGAGATGTCACGGCTGGGTATCGAGGCGATAGAAGTAAGTTTAGATGGCACCAACAACTGTTGGGTTGTCAGATGTTGCTGAAATAACGCTTGGACTAATCCATGCGTCCTGCTTGAAGATACGGAATGCCAGCCAACGCCAATGTGAAAATATACGGGGGAATAGGCATGGGCGTAAATCACGGAGGACGGGGAACGAGTCCCCAGAATTTGGAGTGGGGGACGCTAATGCAAATTGTCCTCTTAGATTTTGTCATGTTTCAAAATGTCAAACGCCAGATTGCTTGCATTACAATGCAGTAATGCAGTAAAAAGCTTATCAACCCCATTATTCTAACAGAGCATTCACCACTTTCCAAAAGTACATCTTCAACGTACACCAAGTCACCACTTGAGGCAGAAAATTCAACATTTTTCTGGCAAAGACGCAGACAAAAAGGACTGCTTAGAATGCACCAAAGCACGCCATTTCAAGTGAAAAATGTTTTTTCTGGGGAGCGGCGATGAGAAGGGGTCTCCCTCCCCACGCCCAACCTGTCGCTCCACCAAGCCTTTGGATCCACCCTGTATCTCCCAGAATTCCAGCCAGATTTACGCCATGGGGATAGAGAATAACAAAAATGATAGGGTATTAATAGCGTTACGCTGAACGGTTTTTAAACGCCGAGCTTGAGACTTTGTCAAAGAAAGATACCAGAGCGGCGAGGCATATTCAGATATAGGTCTAATTACTGTAGTATAAAAGTGCAATAAATGTGATGATGGTACACCGGCTCTTACAACCGCTTTAAAACCGTCTGGGGCTGACTCGCGGGTCCGAGGGACTGTGTTTTAGATGGGTCAAGATCGGACGAATCCATTCGCAGTCGCGAAGGGGTGACAAGACGGTGATGCGGCTTTTTGCCAAATTACGTTGGACATTTGTTGTTATACTTGTGGTATACTGTTGTCTGTTAACGCAATTTGCATAATTATTTGCATGTAGTATCTATCTTTGTTACATTCAACTGCTGTCAGTGTATCAAACACCATTTTATACAAACAACATAAAAAATTAGAAACAAACAGCATATAATATTTCTTGTTTTACGTTTATTACACTGTACGTGCACTAGTTATTAATTCATTATACCTTTATTGCTGACTGCAATGTATACTGGAAGAGAAGAAATAATTATAATCTGTTGCATGCTTAGCGTTTTTGACATTCTAAAAAATCACCTCCATCCTAGCTGACAGAAGATGAAGATGAAATTGTGATGGGTTAAAATCAATAGTCAAGAAAGTCCGCGCGAAATGCGAGATTGTTGAAATTGCAGCGGATCCGACTCTCATGTCAGCCGTCGGGACTACGCATCTTTTGTATCGTTATAAGTACAATGCGATTGTATAGCACCTTATAATGAGTGTGATACTCATCTCTATGGCACGAGTTGGGCAGTTTGACTGTTTGACCTTCCATCCACACGATGTCCACGAATGGAATGAGCCATCTCGCCTTTACTCCCCAGCCGCAGAGCATCACCACACGATGGCCGGCATTCACGTCCCGTCCTGCAGAGTGTGGGAAGTTGAGATGCGATGTTGATACAGCGTTACGACGACGCGAACAGCAGATGCAGATGCAGTGCATTACAGTAGTCGATGTCGGCCGATCGATTATCGTTGTCAGCTGGTGGACCTGGCCGCGGAGATTTCATCATTGAAAGCTGAGCGCTGGCACTTTGCGCACCTGAGCGCCTCGCTCGCTCGCTCGCTCGCTGCCCGCTGTCGCCATGTTGTCGCCGACACTGGCGCCGCCCTGGCGGCTGCTTATTGAACTGTCTCATTGTAAGAGCGGCTGCTGAAACTGCTAGCCATGAACTCAACGCCGGCAAGGACATTGTGCTCATCGATAAAAGTTAATTGCCGGAAACTGGCGTCTTAATGGCGGTTTACCGGGTGAAAACAAAAGATGAGGCCTCGATGGCTGACACGTCATAGCAGTCTCCGATCAGTTGACCAGTCAGGTTATAGGCATTACGGTATTAAATCTGACCGCCGAGCCGGCCGGATGATCGGTTTTACATGTAAACCACTGCTTGCCGGGTTTTGTCAGACCAGAGAGTGGGAGAGGGATATAGGAGCAGGTTTAGAGGGCAGACATCAAGTAGGAAAGAGTGAAAGAGGAGGAAACAGGTACGAAATGAGGGGAAAGGGAGAAAGGCTAGAAAGTAGAAAGGGGAGATTGGAGTAGGAGGGAATTGTGAAGGCGGAGCCGTGGCAGCGCGACAGATCAAACAAGTTGTCGCCCTAACGGGACGTAACATGACTGGCCCGCCGCTTGCTGCGCCTTGGTGAGTTACGTTGCATATGCGCCGCGTTACAGACGCCGCCGACAGACGACGACAGACACCGCCGACCGTTACCAGTCTGGCCCTCCTACACTATGTGTAGACGGGCCAGTAATAAGTCTCATCAATAGCACATGCAGACGGAGTGCGATGTGCTGACTTTGTGACCTTCACCTTTGACCTTTTGACCTTAAAGCGCAGACAGACAATAGGACGACAAAAACGTCGCGATATTTCACCGACAATTGTTCTAATTGTCTCACACAACTATGCCGTATGGACCGTATGCAGTCGTATGTTGACCCGTGATAAGTACATTTAGTCATAGCCGTAATTTCAGGGAGCGGGGTGTCCGAACCCCCACTTTTTGGAGTGCGGGACGGACCCCCCCACTTTATAAGTACACCTTGATCTTGGTCCCCCACTTTTCAGACCAAAGTTACACCACTGCATTTAGTCTACTAAGGAGACTAGGTGCTTAACCCATTCAAGTCCTCTTTGTTGTACTAAACGTGACATCAATGGTCCCCCTATGCTACGCTATAATCTCGAGGGTCATGCAATAGAGGCGGTTCTTCTCACTCCAAATGTGTAACTGTTACCATTCTCTGCCTTTTCCGTCTATCATTATCTCCGTTTTTGCTGTTTTTCCACAGGAACTCGGATAGTCCAGTTCCCCCAGGATTTATTTCTCCACTTGTTGTGGAAGAGAACCTTTCGGGATGAGCTGAACAGATTTTTGCGAGCCTGCCCCTTCTGTCACTCAACCTTGAGCCAAGAGGGTCAAAGCACTGAATTGTGTGCCGCTGTCATCACATTGTATAGATGTGTTTGACTGACCAGATGCAGCTGTTGTTGATGCTGCTGATGTTGATGATAATAACTTTATCACCCGCTGATGATATTGAGAAACTGACGACGTCACCTGTGTTATCTTCTTCATCCTTCCTTTCTGTACCATCTCCTACCTGTCTACAGGTGTTCCGTTTTAATTAGCGGTCTAATATCGACGGCGCTTGCGTATGCGGCGGCTGGTTACATCTTTGATTAGAACGCGTGAAGCTAATATTACCGTCGTGCGAAGTAGCCTACGTGTGTCGGCATATGAACGATGATTATTACTGTGTAGGTGCAGCGCGTGAATGCAACGTAAGATGTGATGGTAAATTCAAATTTCTATTATGAACAACTTTATTCGCTTTGAAAGGTATAGGCTACAAATACAAACAAAAAAGACAGAATAGAAAAGAGAGGCCACGAAACAGCGTATAAGCACAATATAACGCGGCAGAAACTGCCAAGAAGCACATAACAAAGCAATAACAAGCTAAGTCTGAGAAACGATGTGTCCTAGAAGCACGTTTGTTCATACCACATTAATCTGTATGTTTTTAATTCTAACTAATTTATTCCTGCGCAACGAAGCTGAACAATTCGCACAGTTCATACTGCAAATTTACCAACTTGTACAGAAACGTTGCTTTCCTTTCCTAATTAAAGTAGATATGGTGTAAAAACCTAAATAATATTTTGACATTCCATTACAATATCACTTGATCTAGTTTTGAAAATTTCCATCAGAATTCTCGTAACAGAAAACTGAAGCGATGTTTCAAGCGAGCGATTAACAAACAGGGCAGGCTTCGACTGCGTACAACAGGATCGGGATGCATTTAGACTTTATTAATTGCATTACAACATCCGTAGATGCTATCCTGCCAATTTTACCGAAGATTGCATTCTGTAGAAAGATATTTTCGGCGTTATTAAATAAACAGTGAAGTGGCAGGAACGAACAATATGACGCGACTGGGAGAAATTAAACAACAGGATCTGAAAAATGAAAATGAAATATCGTCATTGTCACAGTCGAGCCTCAGCGTCGGTTCAACCGGGACATTAGGCGTTGCATGACCGTTGACCGGCTACGTGGTCAGGTGTGGATCACGTGATCACCT
>Ga0209780_1002252_pt1 | contig 13558 bp, 11 predicted proteins | sample WorMetexBAHAMAS2_FD_187384 | JGI IMG/M metagenome (GOLD analysis project Ga0209780, IMG submission 187384) | Marine gutless worms symbiont microbial communities from Max Planck institute for Marine Microbiology, Germany - Inanidrilus exumae... | ecosystem: Host-associated > Annelida > Digestive... | reverse complement strand
AAAAAAGGGGGTATAAATAAAAATAATTTTGGTTATATTTCACCCATGTGCCCAGAAGCCCCCCATGGACGGATATGCACCTAATTTGGCACAGCCGTAGGGGTTGCCGACGTAATCACCCGTGACAAATATTTTGGTGATCGGTTGAGGGGCGTCGATTCTGTGGGGGGTCGAAAATTGCCCTTTCCCATTGACAAAGCCAGTGGCCGTTAACACAGGGCTTGCGCTACCGCGCAGCCTGTGATGACGTAATTTAGCGAATTTAATTGTGTCTTAGTGAGCGGACAACCCATAAAGCAATATCGGGAGACATTTGGTTTTCAATAATTCAACCACAACAGGGGGAGTGGGCAGCCGCCCTCCTTTTTATCATGGGTCTGGCATTGGCGTAGACACTGCAGCATTTTTGACTGCCTGGTAACCTGTCCTGTCGACGGAGCGCATACGACTTCCTATTAGCCTTACGTAGTAACTCGGTCCCTATCTTGCACCGTTTCTGAGATATAGCGAGATATTGGTTGAAAAATTGCTGACTGTGACTACCCCACCTGCATTTCGCGCTCTCATTGGAGTGACCTCAGTCGAATTTAGTCATTGTCTTTGGCAGCAGAAAACTAGAGTCTATTGTGCGATGTCCTATGTTTAGCTGTTTTGATAAAATGCTGGCTTGTGGCGAGCGGACAGACGGACAGACAGACACACGACCACCGCATATACCGCGCTAGCATAGCGTCGCGCGATAAAATGAACAACCTAGACTGAGCGGGAATTACAGAGTTATATAAGTACCGTACAAAAGTTCACAAAATGTACAATGACCATTCTGAAAACGACCCCAAAAACACCACTTGCACAATTAACCACGTCAAACTAGTAAAATCATAAAAGCAAATACTGACAAAAATCAAGCAAGACTATAAACCTACGTGTTCTATTTTTTTCGCGTAATGACTACCGGTGACAAAATATCGTGTACGCCGAAGTTCAGAAAATATATTTAAACATAGTGTATATGACTGTCAGTAAATAAATAATTAAATAAGTACATGTGTACACGAATATTTGATTGATTGATTGATTGATTGATTGATTGATTGATTGATTGATTGATTGATTGATTGATTGATTGATTGATTGATTGATTGATTGATTGATTGATTGATTGATTGATTGATTGCTTGGTTGATATCAACCATTTAATCAGTCAGTCAGTCAGTCAGTCATTCATTCAACCGATCATGCAATCAATCGAAAAAATTAGCTGATGTGTAACTGTAAACTGAGTGCTTCATTGCAGCGTATAAATACATTCCGTGTTTTGGCGTGAGATAATTATGGGTCGTTAACGAGATATTATCTCTTATTTCCAAAAATTTAAAAAGGTCACATGACTCTGAATGCATCCCTTTCGGAGGTAATCTATCGTGCATGCACTAGTATTCCTGTGTGTCAATCAGCACATGAAATTTGAAGTGTCTACCTTCTCCGATTCGAAAGATGTGATTGGGTGAAATTAAAAAAAGGGCCACGTGATACTGACCACGCCCACTAAGGGGTAGTCTGTCATCCCAAGGCTAGCATTTGGTATATTCTACTTGCAAACCAAATTTGGTGACTCTCGCTTCAGCCGTTCCGGAGATATGATTGCGAGCATCAAAATTGACAAGAAGCTCAGCTGTCGCAGAGGGACCGCGCGACGCCCTGTGTTAGTAAGTTCGTGCTACGTTTCAGACGGTATGGGAGTTAGAAAGGTTTCAGTCAGAAAAGGTGACCTTCAAAGTCATTTAAGGGCATTGGCAATGGTGCCATTCGATAGGCCACATACGATGTCTTGATTTCCTATTAGTCTTCCATTGCAACTATATATCTATCTTGCACCGTTTCCGACGTATTATTACTTATTTCCCAAAATTTAAAGAGGTCACGTGACTCTGAACACATCCCTTTTGGTAGTAATATATCACGCGTGCAAACGTACTCCTGTGTATCAATCAGCACACGAAATTTAAGTGCCTAGGTTCACCTATTCTACATATATAATTGAGGGAAAATTTAATAAACGGGCCATGTGACCCTAACCACGCCCATTAGGGGGTGATCTGTCATGCCAAGTCTAACACTTAATATATTCTACCTGGCGACACTGGCTTTAGCCGTTCCACAGATATGATTGTGGGCGTAGAAATTGAAAATGGGTCATATAAACCTGAAAACACCCTTTTAAGGGTGGTTTGTCATCCAAAGGCTAGGATTTGACACAGTCTATCTGTGTGAAAAACTTGACGATTCTAGTATTAGCTGTTGCAGCGATACCATCGAGGCCCCAAGTTTATAATGGGCCACGTGAGCCTGACCACGCCCATTTTAACGGTGATTTGTCATCCGTAAGCTGGGACTTGGCATAGCCTACCTATGTTCAAAATTTGACCACTCTAGCTTCAGCCGTTCCAGAGATATGGTTGGTGCACACCAAAATTTAAATGGCTCACGTGACCTGACCACGCCCCTTTCGGGATGGTTTGTCATCCGTGGGCTAGCACTTGCTATGATCAACCTATTTATCAAATTCGAAGTCTCTAACTAAACCCATTACGAACATACGAAATGCGGTACGAAATATCGAAAATGGGTAGTTATTCCAGGTCACTGGAATTACGCCATTCGATGGAGTGCATGCGAGTTTCTATTAGCGTTTCATAGTGACTATGTCCCTATCTTGCACCGTTCCTGAGACATAGCGATGCATTGGTTGAAAATCGCTGTTTGAACCTACCCCACCTGTATTTGTCGCGCACGTTGGGCTGACCCCGTTGGAATCAGAAAACTAGAGTCCCTGGGCTATCACGTGGCGTTGTTTGCGTGATTCTACATTTAGCCATTTTGATACAATACCGGCGTGTGACCGACTGATAGACGGACAGACAGACGGACACACGACGACAGCATACACCGCGCCAGCATAACGTCGCGCGGTAAAACCTGCAAACTGGCGCATTCGTATAGTGCAAAATAAAAAGGTCTCAGATGCGCTAGACCGGGTAAGAAAAAGTAAGCCTTTTTTGGTGTCTGGCAAACGTTGCTACAGTCAGTGACGAAACTCGGAGAGCTGCGACAGAGTTCCATTCAACGGCATTGGAGACTACAAAGTCTCTGGCGCCGAACACAGTTCTTGATGTCCGAAGGACCATTGTCCGTGTGTCGGCCGATGTCAAGTGTCGTCGGCCAGGTGTACTATTACGTACGTCTGATCAGGTAACATATCGTCCACGCAGACTGTGAGTCCGTCGAAGGGGCGGCGGCCTCGTCGTGACGGCTGCCGCCAGCGGCGACGGGACCGCAGCGGTCGAGTTAGACGGTCGCCGGGCGGACGTCGACGACGATGACGGATGGACGGAGATCGTGGCGGCGGTGCTCGAACAGCGCACGGCGAACCGCAGTGCCTGGCACATGGCCGCGCACAGCGACGCGCCGCGCTCGACCTGCAACGTAATGCAGGTAAAGCTTAAAGGTAAACGATACCGCTTTTTACAGAGTACCTACCAAGGGCGGAGACGGTAATGCTCTGAAGCTGGGAAGGTAACCGGTGGAGAAATGGCAGCCTGCTCCTGGGTTTATGATTAACGTCACCCGCGGGCTGTCTGCTTAACCGAAAATTAGCACCGGCCCCTACAGTCCTTTAGGGACTTTGTCTACGGGTATGGCTTCCTTTAAAGGTACTCCCCGAGTCACATGAAGCTACACTGCATGGACAAACGTAGGACGGGTGCTTGTCTCATTGATGTCTGCCATTAGCCTGTAGGTGAAGATATGTAGAGCTGAGTCTGTGACACACGGCTAGTGCGACGCCAGGTCTGTGGTCATATTAGAAAGCAATATAAAACAAAATAAAGCAAATTAGTGCAAAATGTTCCTTAGCACACCATTACGATACGAGATAGTGTATATTTGCGTGCGCTCAAAGGCTGACAAGGCGGCGATGCTGCCTTTTGCCAAATTACTTTGGACACTGGTTTGTTTGTGGTTCCGCGAAGTAGGTAATGCTGGCTATCGTCAGCTTTCGAGCGAATGTTAAACATTCTATGTCGTACAGTCTTACAGACCAGTGCAGCGTTAAGTCCGCAAGCGCTTTCGAAAAGCAGTTAGAAAAAACACTTAGCTGTCACTTGACGGAAACTAGAAAAGAAAGCCCTTACATAATAAAAATTCGATGACCTCATCAGTAAACGTTTCGTAAACAAATACTTTTACCAACAACCCGCAAGTGTACGTTTACTGATCTTATACAACATACGTTGTAAAACAACAATACATAATAAATTATTTACAAACTGAACATACTTATTTTCCGTCCAACTCAACATACGCCGCCTTCAAAGAGTCAACTGCTCATGCTCAAGTCAACTAAGCGGATTTTTCTACTTACTTTGCTATCTAAGCCATTAGATCGGATAGACCGTCAAGTGCTAATCTCTTAGTTATCTTACCTAAGAGCTTGCGGACTTAACGCAGCCTAGGACGTCGTTTACCGTTCGGTCGTCAGCGGCGGAGTGTTGGCGGCGCCGGCGTCGACGAGCGTTCCAGACAAACTCGACGGCAGCGACGACCGGCGACAGCAGGAGCCCGACGATGAGGACCACGAAGACGCCGCCGACGTTGGCGATCGTCAGCGCGTTGGCGTCCTTGCGCAGTTTGTCGTCACCCGTGTCGCACTTTCCCGCACCGCCGTATTCCTTCCACCACTTGTCGTAGAGCATCTGCAGGATCTGCTCCTCCTGCAGCATCAGAATTGCGTCCGAGATGAGGTCGCGATAGGGCGAGCCTGCCACACAGCCGCCAGCATCCGACAGTGCAACGAAACGCGGTATACAAGCACTGAATCCACGCAGTTATTCACTGTTTACACATTAACCCATTCTGCCCAGAGTTCCAAACTGGATCAGTGAAAGGGATCCGATGTCAGACTGGCTAAACGACCATTATTAGTTTTTGACTTTCGGGCACTGAAGTGAATATGTGTCCAAGTTTGATTGAGATCTGTTCAATGACCACAGAGATTGTGCGTCGAAAAGAAAGAAAGAAAGAGAAAAAAAACACAGCAGTACAATGTAAGCCCGTCGGCATCGCGATGTCGTGCGGGCTAAATACGTAAACATACGTATAATGTCGCTGACATGTAACCTAGTTAAGTATTACCAAGTGTAACAGTTAGTGAATGTAGACTATAGGAGATTACACGATTTTACTTACAGTGACGAGTAAAAGTAAGTACTAAGAAAATTATTGATACAAAGGCTGAAAGTATGTGTTTGCTTTTTTTGGAAATAATTAACTAGAAATATGCATGTGTGGTATCTCTATGTGTGTCTTTTTCCGCGAATTGTCACCTGAGAGCTGACAGTGATCCTACAGCATGAATGTGATCAAATCTGTCTGTTACGATATTGTACCACGCATTAACGGAAGCACACGGCGATAATTTTTGCATGCAAATTATGCGATTGTATACTTCGAAGCCAAAGACGTCCGTATACCAAAGCACATTCGCACATTCCCAAGATTTCCTGGCGATCTTCCGTCAGGAAAATTCGCGGTTTTGGGCCATTTTTAGGCATGACGCCTTTTGTCTGCGATAGCTGAGCTCTTGTTAAAATGCGTGATTGTTGGAGATTTTCAAAATGCAATCACACACTGTATATTAGTGTAACGCAGTGAGTCGTATGTTCTATGCGTTGTAAAATACTGCAATCACTGCAAGTCGAGACAAGGCAATCGTAGATATCAGACTTCTCCCGCGCTGTGCAATCGCACCGTTCTCCCGTACTTGCTTAACCTAAGTCCCATTAACCGTAAATTAACTTCGCTTTTCTACGTCCATGCATCAAAGTCACTGGTATAGTTGTTTATCCGCCGACGTTCACCGTTACCACAGTAACAATAGCTACGGCGACGTGCGTTTCGGTAATTATTCCCATTAATCGTCAAATTTCTGTTCCTCTTTTATTTCATTTTGCAAGTAATTTCGAGATAGTTAGTCAAAATTATGCTCTTTAATAATAGGAAATTTAATTCTTTCCGACTTTGCAGTTAAGAAGTCAATTTAAGCGAAATCGGTCCTTCGTAGCGAAATTCATACCACTATACGGCCCACTAAAGAAAAAAGCATGTCATCAACCAAACCGGAAATACACAATGTATCGCAACGACACCGGAGAAGGACCAATCCACGGTCATAGGCAACGTGCACAAACATTTGGTAAAGATGGCGCGTGTGGTTTCGGGGATATCCTCGCGGAAAGACAGACACACACACAGACATACTCATCACAATACTTCACGCCTGCTCCCGCTGGCGATGTACAATTTTTCCTAGTCCCATTATGACGTGGATACATGCATCCGTGTACCTCGGCCCTCCAGCTACACCACTGCTTATCGATTACACGGCGGTTGGTCGTGTACCGACCTCGAGGTGTTCCGATGCCGTAACCCTTGCTGTCGAGCAGTCCGCCGACCTGCGTCAGGTCACACGACCGCTGGATGATGTACTCGAGCATGCGCGACTCCAGTAGGTAGGCGTACTGTCCCTCCTTCACCTTCTCAATGCCGTCCGCCGTCGAGTCGACAAACACGCCCGGCGAGAATTCCTCCATCGCTTTCCACATCCGCGCGTAGCTCTCGATCTTCGACGTCTGCACGCGCAAAACAGTAAGTAAGTAAGTAAGTAAGAAGTAAGTAAGTAATCTTTATTATTACTGTTGGTTGCGTGGCACAGTGGTAGAACGTCAGTCTGTGACCGGCGAACGTTCCCTGTCCTGCGCTCGACCTGCAGCTGATCGTGGGTGATCACTTCTCTGGGTAAACCATCCACTACAAGTCAGACAACTAGGCCAACTCAGCCTTTCATCCTTTCGAGGTCGATAAATGAGTAATGAGCTGTAGTCGGATGTGCGCTACCTCACTCGGGTGGTGCCATCTGGTGAATGTTTACGGAGTAAAGGCAGGATGATTCATTCCATTCGTGGATAAACGTGTGGATGGCAGGTAAAACTGCGCGATCCCTCTAATACGTGCCATTCATGAGCGCATTAGACGTGGTTTACGACGATGCGCTATACAAATTGACGTTTACTTAACTACTTTACTATTACGCAACAAACGTTAGAAATGCATAAGAACTGGTATAAGTGAAACACAGCACATTATGTGAAACATTAAAACACAAACTTAAAAAAACAACGAAGGAAAAAAAAGGAGTTTTTATACAGTGGGGAAGGGTAAATATATGCCATTTTTCTCAGAAGGAGACGTAAGACAGGCCGTGCACTTAGTAGAAGATTAGGTTGGAAGAAAGGTGGCATCATGTGGTGGTGCAAGGGGTTGGGCGTCGGACTCGCGATCCAGAGATCGCGGGTTCGACCTCCTGTCAGGGCGCCTCTGGGCAAGTTGTTCACACCATTGTGCTCCTATCAGCAAGCGATATGGTTTGGCACCGGTCAGCTGGTGGTGACACTCTGCTGCTGGGAAAGTAACCGTAGGTTTCACGTCGCAGTGACTATGCGTGACAGACTTCACCTATAGGCTCGAGACCTGTAGAAAACAGAAACGGGTACCGTACCCGACCTACCCTCCAGTAGCAACATGGCACCCTGAACCTATATTCCCGAGAGTGCTGTGGCGGGGTATTCATTTCGTTTCCATTCATAAGCTAAGTGCATATGGCCGGTCTTACAACTTCTATAGCTCAGTGCAAGCTGTCCTTGGCTGCCTTTACCTTTCCTCCTGCGTATCACTGACATGCAGCATTATTCAGCCATCTTGCTTCACTGAGAGTGGTTTTGGGCGTTAATCGAAGGTCACACGTTCCATAGGGGCATGATACAATAGTGCGAATCTACCATTTCCTTTTCTAGTTCCGCCGCCTCTGAAGTTACGACCTTGCGGCGGGATGCACGTAGGCCTATTGTTGTTTGCTATTAATCCGTATAATTATTTGACACTATTACAGCAATTCACACGGTTTACTTGCTTTTTACGCCGGCCGCATCTTGCGGTAAGCGTAATGTAACGGTCTGGCGTCCATCCGTCTGTCTGTCTGTCCCATCTTTTATCTGACCGTAATACTGTGCGCGACGCATACTCAACGTCACTCACCAGGGGGCAGCACGCGATGAGATCAGAGTACATTTCCGTCCGAGTATTACAAGGACGGACACACTTGTCCTTTCGGTGATTTTTGTTCGACAGGTCAATTTTTCTTTAGTATTAGTATAAGTCGAGCCTCGGAGACCCCGGTTTATTGATCCCCGTGTAGTCACACCATTGGTGAATAACAGACCTTGAAGAAGGTCATCGTCGAACCGCCGTACAGGGTGCCGTACTTGATGGCGTTCTGCTTGGCCAGATCCTCGGCAGACTCGATCGGCGATATCATGCGCTCGACGGTGAGGAAGGCGGCCAGGTTGGCCGTGTAGGAGGCGATGAGGATCAGAGTGAAGAACCACCAGATGCCGCTGACCAGCCGCGTCGACACTGCTCGAGGCGCCACCTCCGACCCTGATGTTTTAACGAACAGTTCCGTTCAAAATGTGTGCAGTTACGTACGTAGAGAATTTCGTGCAGTTCTAAAGTCCGAATACATCGCGGCGATTCAAAACTGCGAACTGCCAGTTCAGCTTAGTTCTGTTGCAGCGATGTGTGCCGGCCGCTGAAGGCAAAAATAACACGTGCCGTTCTAAAATTGAGTTACTGACGCATACCTACTTGAAACTTCATGAGTTTCGGATCTCAAACAGTGGCGATGCAGGATTCAACAAAGGGATTGTCAAGAGGGACTGAGACCCTAGTAGAGCATGCGTAGCGAGCGAGAGAAAAACATCACATTATATGCAGAATTTCATTATTTATTGACTTTAAACTAAGTACTTTTACAGCATTTTCTGTTGATTTTCATAACACGTGAGGCTGACTCTATGCATAACATCAGAAATAATAGGAATTTTAAAAAAGGTTTTGACATTCAAAGGGGCACGCCATGTTTTAAAATTGAAATGACGCACATTTACTTCAAACTTCATGAGTTAAACAGGTAAACAAGACAGTCGGAGACTTGTATCCCGTGAATACGTGAATGATCGCAAAGTACGTGTTTGAAACACGACTGTATGGGTGTGAGAAATGTGCCTCCTTCATGCTGCATGCTCTCGCCCAGGTAAACAAGATGCAGCAGGAGACAGCAGACTTCGTCCCCGGTGCCGCCTCCTGGCCAACTGGACGAAACATACCGGTACGCGTCGTCTTGTCTTTGATTCTGGCCTATTTGGCTCATTATGTGAAAACATGACGTCATCCAGAAAATCCGGAAGTACGTAACGTATTGTTTGCCCTTACGGCACAAGTAAAATGTACAGAAAATTTGACGAAATTGGACGTGCGATTTTTGCTCAACAACTTACTAGTAAGTAAATCGAGAGAACGGCGTGACTCGGATTAAAAAGAAATTTGACCTTGGAGTACAACCAAAATGTGGTTAAAAGAGGAAAATGTAGACCAGAAAAATATTTGCAATAGCAACTGAACAGACGTGAAACGTATTTTCGTAGGAACGAACGGTGTAGCGAAACATCAAATTTAGTGTGTATTTAACAAAACTGTTCTTTGCAGCTTCTATGGACTCTGTCCGTCAGATCATCACGTACCGATATTGCGAAGTCCAAAGAACTGCTCGAAAAACTACTCGGTGGCGTTACCTTGCTGCATGAGAGAGCCGACGCAGAACCAGAGACTGTTGACGAGCGTGAACTGGTTTTCGACGAGGTCGCACAGACCATTGCACGGATGAGGGTCGTACCACTCGTACGGACTGAACCGGGCCAACACGAACAGCGACAGACTCACGACCAGGTACGCCGCCAACATGTAGATCCACACCTAGAGATCAGCAACGTTTTCACTAACAAGAACGTAACGAACAAGTTTGTCGGTCCTCCTTAGTCCTCCTTATTGTCGGGCCGAAATGTACGCTGGCCACGTCACATGCTGCCCCCTAGTGAGTCACAGTGAGTATGCCAAAGGGTCAGACAGACGGACAGACGGACGTCAGACCGTTACATTACGCTTCTCGCTAGACGCAGCCAACGTAAAATGTGATTTGCACTGAGCTAAACGTCACAACCAGCCGTAACAGGTATGTGAATGACCATAGAAACGAAAACGGGGAAGTTTTAATGTGGACTATTTTGAATAAATAAATAACTAATTACAAGTAACAAGAGCTCCGCTGCCATAGATAGTCTGCGCGACCTCTGTATCATTCGAAACTTTAATCAAGTTGATCGTAGACTAGATGCCAACAGCGAACGAAATGTCTATCATCTGCGATAGTGACGGTCAAGTGTTATAAACGACGTTGTCACGACAACTTCAAGCGTTTGATCCTTAGAACACGTTCACGTCTTGGCGATCGTTAATTCCCCCCCCCCCGTCCACGAGTTCGGAGAAGTCTCCTAATTGTGTACGACCTTAGGGTAGTTTTACTGGTCGTAGAAAATATTCCAGCTCCTAGTAACTGCTGCTTTTAGCTATTCTTACTTACTTACTTACTTAAACTTGCGACGGTCGCATTCGGCTGCATGAAACACCTCTGGTTGGACAGGAAAGCTTCAAGACGGTGTATAAGGTTACCTCGAACGAGAGCGGCGACATGAACGAGAAAAGACCGGGCGCTTTCTTCTCCGGCTTGCGAAACAGAATGCTGATGCCAAGATTCATAAACGGCTTGGTGAAGTCGATCACGCCCTCGCGGATGTAGCTGATTGTTAGCGCCGCCACCGCCAGGTCAGCCCTCTAAATCGACAGATCAGTGCATCACTAATGAATCTCAACTAGCCGTGCCATCGAAAAACTAAGCAAAGGTTATTTCACGGTAACTGTGTCGAATAGGCTACGGGACGATTTACCGTGTTAGTCTGAGAATGACAAACTACCCAAACGAGCATGGTCAGGGGCGCGAGATCCATTTAAAATACTTTTTGGGTCCGTCATGTGTTTGGAACGGATGAAGTTAGGCACTCTAGTTTGGTATGTAGACTGACTGTGAGATAGGTCTATGCATGAAAGATTATCACTATCGCGAAAATGAGCGTGTTCACCGTGACGTGACCATCTTTAAACGGTGCAAGATACAGATGTTGTTGCTACAGCCAGACCACTAATAGGAAGTGGTATGGTATAGCCTATCAAATAGTGTCATTTACGATGACCTTAAGTTACCGTGAAGGTCATTCACTTATTGCAAACCTGTCAAGTGCTATCTTGCGTACAGTTGTGCAGCATTTGACAAAACTTTGCATGGCGCGTCGCATGATGTCTCTGCGGTAGCTGAGCTTCTCACAGTTATTCTTTCATTGTTGCATTTAGGAATGATTTGCTCGTCAATCTGCAAAGACTTTTAATTCACATCTTAACTGTGTTATCACCTTACCGTACAAAAATATTTTATTTGACGCTATCTGAAATTTGGCTATGATAATTTGGAATTGCAACAATTCTCAATTTGCATAGCGTAATTTGCATTATAACTCCCGACGCGATACCGCTTGGCCTATTGCTTATCAGATAGATTAAACTATTTTAATTCGCCAGATGGCGCCGCTGATGCTGACGTGGGATTCGACCATTTATTTGTTGGCTCCAGAGCTCGCTTACCGTGTCAATCAGTTCGCGCACCATTCCGTTCCACTCGTTCTTCGGTCCGACCGGAGCGCCGTACTTTCCGTCGTCTACCGGTTTGATCGTGTAGTTGAAGTGGAGAATCTTCGATATCTCGTCGAGTAGGTCGACACAGAAGCCCTCGAACCGACTGTTGCCACGCAGTTTGTTGTGCGGGTCCGGCTTCCACATCACGTACGGGACCTCCTGGAATTTCGGCCGCACAGCAACCCAGTCATGGTGCAGTAATCAACCCAGCCAGTCTTGTTACGGTACAGTAATCACGACGAATCATGAACTCCGTCGTCATAAATTATATCACGCTGGCAGTGTCTATAGCGGTGAGCGTAATGTAACGATCTGGCGTCCGTCCGTCCGTCCGTCTGTCCCATCGGCATACTACCATGACTTACCAAGGGGCAGCATGCGACGCGGCCAGCGTACATTTCGGCCTGACAATAAGGAGGACCGACATACGTGTATGATTCACATTCTTTGTGTTCCTTTAATTTTTCTATGTTTGCTATGTGTATTTGTTTCCTATCATTTACATATGCAGTCGTTATAATGACATGTTAGTGACATTCCGGTCTTTTGCCTCTTTTAATTAACCCAATTTTGCCCACATTTCCAAAATGGGGACAGTCAAAGGGATTCGACGCCAGGCAGACTAACCGACCATTTTCAGTTTTTTGACTTTTCGACACTGGCGCTCAACCTACAGCGCAAGAGTGTCAGAAAGTCAAAACTAAAACGGCGGTATTTTACAGGCGGGATGCGCTTCGTGACAACAGTATCAAGGCAATAAAGGATAAGCAGAGTTGGAGTTAAGTGAACTGTGATAAAAAAATTGCAGAAAATCCCCTCTAAACTCACGACTGTGCGGCGCTATAGAAATGTGATTATTACTGGCCCGCCTACACATAGTGTAGGGGGACCAGAATAGTAACGGTCGCTGACGTGTGTCGTTGTCTGTGGTCTGTCGTCGTCGTCTGTAACACTCGCATATGCAACGTAACTCACCAGGGGGCAGCACGCGATGGCGGGCCAGTAGTGTTACGTCTCGTTAGGGCGACACCTTGTTATTATTATCATTATGAACGTCAGCGCTGGGCCTAACAGATGTGACTGGTCCAGTACTGACCAGCAGCGTAGTGACAGTCAGCAGCTTGTTCTTGAGCGTCCCTGCAACCTCCTGCATCAGCTCCGAACGATTCTTGGTGATGACGATGCCGTCGTCTCTGTTCCACGACCCAATCTGTGCGCAGAAACGACGGCTGATTCAGCAGAACGGCGGATCTGGCGGGAAATTTTGAGACCGTGCAAAACTTGAGGTAATATTAGCTATCATAAAATATACGAATAAGAACTTTTATGCCTTCAACCCACTGTAGCTCAGTGTTTCTTAAATAGCAAGCTAATTCAGAGATTCGACGACAGGATGGTTAACCGACCATTTTTAGTTTTGACTTTCGGACACTCTGGCGCTCAACGCTGAGCGCCAGTGTCCGAAAGTCAAAAACTAAAAATGGTCGGTTAACCAGTCTGGCGTCGAATCCCTTAGTCACTGTTACCATTTTCAAACTCTAGACAAAATGGGGTAAAACGTTGGAATATATTGAACGTTCTGTAAATCAAATATACTGACAGGAGATCCAAACTACTTTTGAAAAATGGTAAAAACTAGTCAGTTTACAACCAAGTGTAAGGGCAACAAAGTCATAGCTCTAAAACTGCATAAATCACTTTGGTGGGACTCCGCCTAGAACGTTAAGCACGCCCTTACCAGCGAAGTCATGTGGCAGTTGATGGTTCTGTTTCCTACCGGTATTGCTAGAATGGCCATTTATTA
>Ga0209780_1002251_pt1 | contig 13559 bp, 12 predicted proteins | sample WorMetexBAHAMAS2_FD_187384 | JGI IMG/M metagenome (GOLD analysis project Ga0209780, IMG submission 187384) | Marine gutless worms symbiont microbial communities from Max Planck institute for Marine Microbiology, Germany - Inanidrilus exumae... | ecosystem: Host-associated > Annelida > Digestive... | reverse complement strand
GTATACGTCAATTTGTATAGCGCATCGTCGTAACTACCTCTAATGCGCTCAGACATGGATCACACAGTTTTACACGCAAATTACACCATGCCTGCCTTTACTCCCCAGCCGCAGAGCATCACCGCCCTTTGGCTGGTACTTATTCTTACCGTCCCACTAAGGGTAGAAGGCTGAGTTGACCTGGGTGGTTGGTTACATACCGAAATAAAGTGCCGCCCTCGGGAGTCGAACCCGGACACGGTCATCCATCCCAGTACTAACCGGGGTCAGCGTAAGTTAACCTCGTTGATCGAGACCAAACCACTAGATGTCCATGTATGAGCCGACACTGACGGACAACATTGTCGGCAGAGGTCGGAACAAAACCGAACCAGAACAGAACTGAACACAAACAATAAGGACCCTTTCCCTTCTCTACTTTAAAGTAGAGTAGACATTTTGTAATTTTATTACATTTTCTTATTACCTTTTCTGTCGACGGAAGCAAGATAATTGTTGTCTTTTGTTCTGTGTGGTTTCCAATACCATCAGCAGTATTGCAGTTAGAGGAAAGCGTTACTTGCGTTCTATAACTTTGCTGTTGCCCATTCCGCAAAGAAGAAGAAAAGAAGAAAGCAGTGAAGAAAAGTTGGAAAAACCGGTTACGGCACAGTGATTGAAGAGCAGACTTGTGTTCGAAACCGTTAATAAGTAACAGCTAAAATGTTGCTAATCTGGACCGAGGGCTCTCTATCGGTGTTTGGTGATGTGTCGACGTGTAGAATCAAATCGATTCGAACTCTCGGTCGAATGATGAAGCTCAGTCGACCAAGACGACACAGCACCGAGTTGCCGGTCGCGCCTCAGTTCGCCGACGATACCGACAACCTCGGTATCGGTACTCGTTACTGTCACGTTGCAACACTACATTCACATGCACACGCCTTTTTCCCGCGTAAATCTGGATCAGCCGTTTGCTCCGTCAGTTTCGGCCACATCGCAGCAATAGCTAGATGCGGCCTATTGCTACAGACGGAGTAGCGTGGTCTGTGTGTCTGTCTGCTGGTCACGTTCGTGAGCCCTGCAAAACGGCAGAACCGATCAAGATACCGTTTGAGTGGGTGAGTAGGTTGGCCCCAAGAAACAGTTATTAGATGGACGTCAGATCCCCCAAGAGAAGGGAATTTTTGTTGCATTCACCAACGCAGTGACAGTGGTTTTCAATGGACCGGACAACCACCAAAATTGCCCCCAAGAGAAGGGGCAATTTTGGGGGTTGTCCGGTCCATTGAAAAGCATTGTCACTGCGTCGGCGGATGCAGCAAAAAATCGATAACGGCATCATCGCGACTGCTGCAGCCGACTGCGTTGCAAACCGGCTGGCCGGTGTCACATTAACTTTTTCTCCCGTGACAAATCCGCCTGCGCGATGCGGCCTATCGTCGAAATTCTTTGATCGTGCACTTGTTCTTTTAGTGAGGATAAGTTGTCTTGGAATTTCTGTGCGAAATCATCATCGTTGTCACCATCCTATTTTGTATTACCAGTATAACTTGTCGCTAGAGGGCGGCTTTGCGCAAACGTGGAACGTCGAACTTGCGATCAGGTGGTCGCGGGTTCTACGCCCGGTCGCTACGCTCAGCGTAACGACTCCCGGAAAGTTGTACCCACCCTTGATTCCCCCGTCACTAAGCTGTGTAATTTGATACCGGTCCAAAATCTGTGAAGATCACTGCAAGAAGCAGTCGCAGACTGCAAACTTCGCCCCCGGACCGCCACCTGGCGAACTGGACGAAATGTACGTGTTGCCTTTGATTCGGGCCCATTCCCGGCATTATGTGATAACATGATGTCATGCATAAAACCGGAAGTACACAGCATATCGCATTGCCGTCAGAGGAGGACCGAGCCACGGCCATAGTTAACATCGGGTGAAGTCCAAAATGGCCATAAACCAAAACGGCCACAAACAAACCAAAACGGCCAAAAAGTTAATAAACATAATGTTTAAGCGAACATCGGCAATCTCAATGCACGGATGTAATATCTAAACTATTGAAATTAATAAATATCTTAAGGCGTGGTTCCATGTTAAAAATGTTTTACCCTACCGATTGTCACTGGCCGGCCTACACATATTGTAGGGCCAGTAGGGGGCCAGTATTGCTTTGCTCTCTGGCGTCTGTCGTCGTCTGTCGTCGTCTGTAACACTCCATGGCGGGCCTGCAGGCGGGTTAGCCGGCGATGACGACATGCCGCCAGCCGCCTCCAGTCTAATTGTAGCTCCACGGTAACACTGCTCGGCGGGCCAGTAGGGTTACTTGCCGTTGGGGCGACATTTTGTTATTATATCGGAGCCGCCGCCATCGGTCGCCCATCCTAAATGTTTTTAATTGCCGCGTGTTTTTAAAATTTATAGCATGAGCCACGGCTTAACATATAAATCACACAGAGTCGGATGCGACGGCAAATCTTCGCGGTATGAAATTAAGACCCGTAAGCTGCTCATACTTAATGAAGTTGGCCACAACGTTTAAACATATATAAGACAGAAACATTTAAAAGTAGGCCTATCAGGAGAAATGTTCACACCGGTCCAAGCAGTCTACGATCATCCATTGGCCGAACGGTTGCGTGCGTCGAATTCATCCCACAGCGCGAAGATGCGATGCTGCATAGTCTGTGTCGACTTACGCTGCAGGCGTAGAGCTTTATGCACTGACAGTAGTTTGGTCGTCACTGCCAGCAGCTTCGATTTATCGCGAAGCAGGTCGATTAACGTGTAAATAGGGAGTTGTACACCGACTGCTGTCCTGTTGAGACGAGCATGCCATCCTTCGCAGTCATTATTTGTGCCGATTGAGGTCCGATACACAGACCACGAGGACAGTGCTGCTAATCCACATGTAATGCAGTTGTTATCCACACATGCCGATAGGCAAGGTGTGGATATATCGTTTGCTGTTTGTTTGTTTGTTTGTTTTTTTGTGTATGTACGGTTACGGATTTCTCCTCCGAGTATAAAGTTAGCGGCGTCAAATTTTGCAAGACGGTTTATCGGCGTCCAAGGCAGGGAATCTCCCATTTTTGTTAACTTTGCTCCCCCAGAAGCACAAAATCGGCCGGCGAATCGGCCAGCTCGCGCACTGAACTAGAAATAGAACTGGAAGGAGCCTAGCCTGCAGGCCTAGGCTGACTGAAATGAGAGCGACGTTCTATTTATAGTACCGTAGAAATGCACGGACGTAAACGTCACGCTACAGATTCATGGAAAATCGCGCGGAATGTAAACGCCAGGGCGGTAGGATTTGGGTTTTAAAACCTAGGTTTTCAGGTTTAAAAACTAAAAAAAAACAATTTAGGTTTTTAGATTTTTAATTCTAGTATTTTATTTCAATTTATGTATATTAATAAATCAAATTTATTATTATTTATTATATTTTACACCCAGTAAAAGTAATGCTGTAATATTATCTTTTGTATGCTGTAATCCATGAAAAGGAAAAGCGCATACCGTGTACACTACTGTATGAGTTCTATGGGATGCAGATTTCAGATGCTTTTGGGTCACACTTTCGTTTTCGGCGACATCGGTCTTCGTAGGAAAAAAACTAAAACCCAAAAAACCTACAAACGTAAAAAAATTAAAAACCTATGTTTTCAGCCCTGGCGGACGTAGGATCGGCATGTCTGGATAGAGTTCAGTCTCCACTGTCGTACTTGTTTTGTGCAGTTCTGTGCACATAATGGAGCTCGGATACCGACGATGTGTGGCCTATCGCGCTGAAGCTCACGTACAATAAATTTTTGAAGTATCGACGCGTCAATATATAATAGCAAATTAGCTGTGAGTCGAGTCAACGCAGGTGTGAATACAGAGAAGCGGTTAAGCATCAAAGGACTGTCGGCGTCCGCATGCTCGCTTTGGTACAGTTACTCAGGTCTGTTCTGAGAAGTGTTCAATAAGGTAACGGAACTGTGACTTCTAGCGTCGGCGCCGTGGGCGGCGACGCAGCCACAAGGCAGCTTAATAAAGGATTAAAGGGTTGTCAGACTGAATGCTTGCGTGTGCTCCCATTGACCCAATTTTCAACGAGTGAGCTGTCCTTGGGTTACGACAGGAGGCCTGAGGCCAGCTCACAAAACACAACGCTACTGTCCTGCCATGGAGTGTTACAGACGACGACGACGACAGACGCCAGAGAGCATCACTAGTAAGCGCCCTACACTATGTGTAGGCGGGCCAGTAGTCTTTAATAAATGTATACCAGACACTGAGTACAGAAGATAGACTAAGTACATTTCACCTCATTTTTTGGTTTTTGGCCGTTTTTGTGTGACGTGGCCGTTTTGGACTTTCACTGATACTGAGGCCATTTTGGTCTGAATTGTGGCCGTTTCGGTTTGTGGCCGTTTTTTGGATGTAACCCGTTAACATCCACAGAAAGTGAAATTAGGAGGTGTGGTTTTCGAAATATGTGAGAGGACAGACAGACAAACAGACAGATGTAAGTGTACAGACACGCTAATCACAATACTTCGCATCCCTAAGACGCTGGATGTAAAATAGACCGTAAGAGTGGAGAGTGGCACCGAAAGTGTGTGTATAGCGATGTCAGAATTGTTGAGAGGACTTACTTACTTTATCGAACGTGTTTTATTGTTAGACGTGCGGGAAGAGACTATAATGCCCGTTCCCGGCATGCAACAGGACACCAGTAGTCAGAGCCTTACGACATCAAGGAGGTGACGAACTGCTCTCAGCTGCTTGATATCATTTACATATTCATAGGTTTAGCGTAGCGGTATATTGGCATCAACGAATTTATCGTACCCTGAGTCGGTCCCGGTTAATACTGGGATGGGTGATCGTCTTCTGGCGGGCAAAGCTGTTCTGTTGGCCACACCATGGACGTACGTTACTACTTTACGACAAATTTTCAGATATTCACTCTTCTATCTTCTGAGTTTTGACTTAGACAAATTAAGTTCCAATTTATGCTTTAGTTGCTGCGTTTGACTGTTCGTAACTAGTAGCTCGCGCATGGTCGTGATTGTAGAAATAAACTGTTACAAGTGGAGCAAGGTTTCATCAAGTCACAAGACTTTCAGGTAATTTTACATCATACATCAGTAGAGCTGAACTTCTATGGAAAGATTTCGAATTGTCAAATGAGTAAGAAGTATAGCAGAAGTTTAGCCGGCGTTCACGGACTCGTTGTCACAGTCATTAGTGATGGGTTTCGAGGCGACGATTTTTCCTCGAAAGTCAAGAGACTTCGCGATCGCTTACAGTTGTCAAATATATCCCTGGTTTCCAGATACTGTAAAATGTGTGGCCCCATTGTATCCCGAGTGCACCAACTTTATCGATCCGTCCATCATCGGTCACGTTAATACAGTGCTTAGACTGATGTCACACCTGCAATTTTATCGCTCTACTTTGTCGCGCAACTTTATCGCGCGAGAAAATCGCAAGTGTGACATGGCGTGTCGCGCAACTCTTTAACAGTCGCGCGCAACCCTTTTTCCGAATATAGCAGCGCTCTGTTCCGTGCAGCTGTGTCGCGGAGAATGTTGCGAACGCTGATTGGTCAATTCTTGTTTATGCGACAAAGTTGCAGTGTGCGACACGCACAGTTGCATACTGCAACTTTGACACGCGATAAAGTTGCGCGACAAAATCGCGCGATAAAATTGCAGGTGTGACATCGGTCTTAAGGTGGCGAGCCAAAGGTGGAAACGGAGTCAGTGATGGGTGACTGACTTCGACTACAAGGCAGGTGGGAAGGGACCCTCACTAAAGTGGAGCTACGGTCTGGGGAGTGACTAGTTACATATCATTCGCGTGCGCTTATTATACTATTTTTACGGTCAATTGGCTGTGATGTGGAGCGGATAAACGTTGAAGTGGGGGCTAAAAACCAAGGTGGGGGCTGAGCCCCTTGCGTCCCCTCACTTTAATCACTTCATTAACAGAAAATGCTGTGTAGCCAATGCAAATGAAGCACGCAAGCCATGTGACACCAGCGCACGCCAAAATGTACGTTTCTCCGGGAATTTTGCTGCATGGAGCCCCCTAATGAAAACAACGGAAAATGAGTACCGGGCAAAGTGCGGTGATGCTCTGTGGCTGAGGAGTAAAGGTAGGATGGCTCGTTCCATTCGCTGATAAGCGTGGGGGTGGCAGGTAAAACTTGTGTGATCGCTGGTTAACACGTGCCATACCTGAGCTCTTTAGATATGAGTATTGCACTCACTCATAAGGCGCCATACAAATGTCCTGTTTACTAACATTTATTTATTTATTTAAAATCAACGTGGCAAAGGGCGGGTAGCGCCACTTACATGCCACATAGTCAACAGAGACATGCGCATAAAAGTAATACACACAAGATTAGACGTAATTTAAAAACTAAATACAACGATAGTAAAAAAGAAAAAGAAAATAACGATCAGTATTTCGTATGTATACCGAGGTTGACGTTACCCAAAGATTTTCGTGTGTGTGGTCTGTATTATACGACAGGTGTCGGTCACAATAATCGAAGCGCGGCAGCTGGCCGGGGTCAACATGGATCCTGTTGTCTGTGTTCAAGTAGGAGACCAGAAGAGGTATACCAGTGTCAAGGAGTCGACCAACTGTCCCTACTACAACGAGGTCTAGCTCCTTCTACATCACTCTGTCTCGAAAAGTGGCAATGGGGGCAATAAGCAAAGCTGATGTCCGTCCGTCTGTCCGTCTGTCTGTCCGTCTGTCGGCACATTCAGTGTATGGCCAAAAGTGTGTGATAACAACGGCAACTGAGCAGACAGTCGATTGTTACGTGGCTTACTTTCACGTAAATAATTACAACTTAAGCAACGAACTCAATTCAGTCAGTATTTTGTTAAATATTCTTTGCTGATTACCACTGTATCTCTAGCTCAAAACGGTGCGTCTCACAGGCTCACAGCTTTGCTTACTGTATAACACTATGAAGTCTCATACTGGAAGTCGAACCCACCGGTCAGCACGGCCTTATAGCTAACAGAAGTAGCCCAAATGTCCCGGCGGCCGAAAAATTTACGTCGTCAGTATTTTGAAAACGAAACAGATAGAGCTATGGTTAGTATTAAGCATGAATTGGAAGTCATAAGCTGCCTATACCATTTGCCGTGGTCTTCGGTACCGCCTAATCACCGGAAAGGACCGAAATGGCCATCAGCTTTCGCATACTGTTTCGCTGCCATCGGGGCGATTTCGCTTGTTGTATTCGCTCCAGCCATATCACAAATATTAGCCGATCTTAAATATGTAGCATGAAGATATATTGGGGTTGATTTATTTCACTTTGTTATAGTATGCACATAGCACAGGTATGGCTGTCGAAATATATAACTGTAATATTGTAAGGTAGTTTACGCTTCACCACGCCGAAAATAATGGTAGGTCGGCCAATATTTGACATTGCTGGAGCAAACAAAAATGGTGCAACTTCTTAAGACACACTATAGTACTGTTTTAACATGTTAAACCGCAAGGGTCCACTATCAACTGCTCTGTTTTTATACATGAAATAGAGAGGTCTATTCGTCTTATATTTCATTTTTGTTTGTTTTTTACTTATTACGTTCGCCGCGCCTAACGGAAAGCGTCCGTCCGTCCGTCCGTCCGTCTGTCTGTCCCGCCTTTTTTCTAATCCTAATAGAGCGCGCGGCGCATACTCAACGTGACTCACCAGGGGGCAGCATGCGACGCAGCCAGCGTACATTTAGGAGGACCGACATACTTGTTTTTTTATTAATAATAGATCCGTGTTATTTTGTTGTTGTAGTATTTCGTTTTCGACTTCAACATGCCGCCTGCAATGCTCTTCGACAAAATTATCATGCTCACGGTGAGTGATCACGACCGTAACCTGTCGACAGCTTGCTGACTATTTTAGCCGCATGAAAATTGCTCTTCTCTATTACAGCTGTCACTGATTTAAAATCAGTACATTCCGTGGACATTTCGTTACCAAGTAGCTTACAAAGATAATTAAGTAAGTAAGTGAATAAGTTTTTAAGACGCAGATAAGCAGTCGCTATTTCCAGTGGTCAGTCGATTAATACATAGAAACATTTTCGGTAGCCAGCCGCTGAAGTATTGCTTGAATTGATTGATTGATTGATTGATTGATTGATTGATTGATTGATTGATGTTCATTGAAGCAAGTACCAAACGTACATGCAGCGAACAGAACGATAGTGACAATGAATCGGAGACCCATAAAAACTTCGAAAATATATGAACACATATAAACACATGAAACCAAGTTAAAAGTAGAACAATGAATGGCAAAACTCTGTATATATATATATATATATTGCGATAATGTTAAACGTAAAGACGATGCAACTGCTACCACTTTATAGTAGTAAACAGTAACTCAGATCCATGGGAATGATGGGATAGAGGATAAAGGCAGGCCGCCGCCGAAATGCTGACAAAGACGGAGCAGCAGTCACGTCCGGTGGGTGGCGGTGCATTCTAGCAGCTCGCAGAAATCACAGGAAACGAACGGTCTCCAAGCGTCGATCGCCGAGCTGCAGGAACAGCTTCATTGGTCGTAGAAGCAGAACGGAGTCTGCGGTCGCGCAGCCATGTCGGACACACGCGTAAAATCACAAGAAAAATAGACCGCTCCACCGGCGACGAAGTGACTATTAATAGCAAAAGCAGGCAGACACAGACTCATTTTGGAACCAGTGTGAGAAAGTGGCAATTTTCGTGCCTCGCTGACCCTCCTTACACAAAACAACTATACGACAATGCTACGGTTTCTGAAGCCACACATGATGATGATGAAGAGTAACCATTGTAACCAGTCTTGCGAAGTGGCTCGATAAAGGTCTCTGAAATATTTATAGCCTACGTGTTGCTGGGTAAAAGGTAAAGGCTTCCCATACTCGTTACCGAGCGTTGGGCCTGGACCTGATCCCGGTGTACAGACAGTCAGCCAGCATGTGACTTAAGTCATCCACCCAGCGGTAGGCTGCCATTGCTTTCCGCCAGGCCTGTGGTTACCTTCCCAGCCGCAGAGCATCACCGCCCTTTGGCTGGTACTCATTTGCCATCCCACGGAGGGTAGAAAGCCGAGTCGACCTGCTAGAGGTGTCCGACTATAGCAGTCAGTGACTGTGGCAAAACAGACCAAATAAATGATAATCGAAAAAGTCACGCAGTGCATAAAATAGCGTGTTTTGAAACGCAAAATGTGTAGTAGGAATTTCAAAATGTGCCCCTGGACTCCGCTGGGGGACTTCGGTCCCGCAGGCCCCGTCTTTTCTGTAGACATTGTGTGCAGAGTAGTGAAAAATTGTACTACTACTACTGTGCAGTAGGATTTTCTTAACTTATTTTAGGCCCTGCGGTCACGTACGCATGGCAAAAAAATATAAGGTGGCCCGGAAACCGGCCATTGGTCGCTCTGAGTCACAAAAGGGACCACTACCCTTTTGCAAGGAACTTCGCCAAATGATTTTACCGCGCGACGCTATGCAAGCGCGGTATATGCTGACGTCACGTGTCAGCCTCTCTGTTCGTCTGTCTGTCCGACACACGCCGGTATTATTATTATTATTACTATTACTATTACTATTACTATTATTATTGTAGGCACACAAATCAAAAAAAGCATGTATACACATATGAAAGAAATTTTGAAAAAAAACTTTTAAAAAACGTACAGAATACACACGCATACACACATAAAAGACACGAATAAACTAAACTAACACCAGCTACATAGGTCATACCAAAACGGCTAAACATAGAATCACGTAAACAACGCCGTACGATAGCCCAGGGACTCTAGTACTCTAGTTTTCTTATGCCAAAGATCTCGGCGAAATTCCAAGGGGCATACATGGTATTTCAAATAGAGACAATTCCGATGACCTTCAGTGACCTTCAAATTTATTCACCTACTGCAAGCCTTTTCAAATGTGATCTTTCCTACATCTGTGCAACAGCTGACAAGATTTCAACTGACATAGCGCGTCGCGCGTCGCGCGGTCCCTCTGCGGTAGCTGAGTTTCTTGTCAGAATTCTTTCATTCTGATACTTAGCCGAAAAATTACATTAATAATCTTCGTCAGAGATCCCGCTAACCCTGAAATATGTCGCTACACTACCTTGTGAAATGTCTGGCATTTTCTGGGTTCGCAGTGGCCAGTGGCCCGGGTTTTTTGGGCCACCCTGTGAGTACGTAGTTGTGTGTCGTTGACTGCGTAGAATTTGCGCGCATAAGTCTCGGTCTGTCGAAAGTTTAACCATTTTTGCCCAGAGTTCCAAAATAAAACAGTGATTAAGGGATTCGACGCCAGGCTGACTAACTGACCATTTTTAGTTTTGACTTTCGGGCAGACTAGCGCCCAACCCTGAGCGCCAGAGTGCCCGAAAGTCGAAAACTAAAAATGGTCGGTTAGCCAGCCTGGCATCGAATCCCTTACTCATACAATGTTGCTATTTTGGGAACACTGAGCTAAAGTGGATTAATGCTTTCAAACTTCATGGACAAATTATGCAAATGAGCTGTCACTTGTCTAGGTGTTGTATTCACGAAATTTACTGCGATCGGGAACGGTAATTGGCTGCTTCAAGCTAGATGTAGGCACCGTGTATAACACACCCGGTAAATTGTCTCGTTGGTTTGTTTTCTTGCATCTCTGCACTGTTTTCACATCTACATTATTTTTGTTGCATTCTGCTATTGGCGTCTTATTTTTTTACAAATTAATTTGTCAATTTCGTTGTCTGTTTTTAATTGATTGTTTAATAATTATTTTATGATCTGTTCACGAAGAATGGTTTGCATTTTTGAAACGTGAACTAATGATTTCGGAGAAAAGATTAAAATTAGTAACTGTCTTTATTGACACTGATTTCACAATAATACTGGATAATTTTAATATTGATCGAGTTCAAAGTATTACTGATTCTGCAACACTTTCAGTCTTTTGTAATGTCGTCATTCTGATTTACATCAGACTTTATTTTATTAGAAGCTCTGTGAGCCATTCAACTTAATTTCGGTTTATTTTATATTGTACTAATTTGTCGATGTTTTGAATGAAGCTGAATATGTTTTATCTGTGTTATTACTGCACGCTAGTTGATTGTTACAGTCGGCTTTCTACATGTTTGCCTGCATGTATGCGTCTATATAACTGTGCGTCTGTCTGTCTGTTTGTCTATTGCACTCTCCGTTTGATTCGTATAGGTGCTGCGCTATCGGACTTTTATTCGTTCGCACAAGCCGATCGGTCAGTTTAAATTAGACGTTGGAACTATATTCGCCCAGCAAGGTACGATTTACTGTTTCTATCTTTATTGAGTTAACGGCATACCTCGGCATTTAGCTTTATGAGAAATGGCGCGAAACAATCTGCTGGGAATACATAGGTTGACAGTGACGTAATTTCTTCATTCCTATTTATGCCAGCTGTTCTGGACGCCATGACGAAGGACAAGGAAATGTAAACAGTTTGCAGTACTTACATTAAGATAGCTGATCTGGCGCTAGCATAACCCACCCATTCAATTTTATCTAAATAACGTGACAAATCTTCATCTATTAACTTCGCAAAGTACGACATCATGCCCTACTACAACATGGAGGTTGTATCGTGATTATAGATTTATGTGACGTCATTTCACCCTATCTATTCGTTTGTACTTAAAGCAGTGTAAAAATTACTCAGCTAGGTTAAGATTTCGTAGAGGTATCCTTTGGTTGCAACCCTAGAAACGGAGCAAATCCGAGAGTAGACTTAGTTATTGTAGATTAGTAGTAGAGGCAGTAGTTGTAGTTGCTGTTGCTGTAATGATCGTAAGATTTTGTAGAATGATAGTCCAAACTTCCATTCTTCGACTTTTGGATTGACCACAGTATAGGCCTATGTCACTTAACAGCGTATGTCACTTAACAGAGTAGGAATGAAATGGAATTCGGGAGACCGACTCTTTTTGCCTGTTGCATGTTATTTTCAGTCTTTATTGCAATCGCTTTCATGTTTGCTGTCAACTGTGAAATCTTTCTTCATCATCGTCATCATTCATCATCATTTATAATTTTATTTCTTTATAATTTTAGCCAGGCTTAATGATAAAAATATGCTGTACGTCATGATATGCCACATGGCATGCAATTATGCACTTTCATAATATTTCAACTACAGTAATTCAGTGCATGCACTTTTGCTACAAACATTTCGCTTCTTTACCTAATTTCTCCTATCAGTTCATCTTATTACTTCGCCCGCGGGAGCGTTGGCGAAGTATTGTAATGAGCGCGTCCGTGTGTGTCTCTCTCTATGTGTGTGTCTGTCTGTCTGTCTGTCCGCGAGCATATCTCTCCAACCACACGCGCGATCTTTACCCAAATTTTTCGTGCATGTTGTTTATCGCCGCAGCTCGGTTATCGTCCGGCGGGGTTGCGCAATCACAATGGAAAGCGGCAATTTTGTGGTTTTTCCCCCATTGACAATGCATTGTATAGCGGTATGAATTTCGCTACGATGGACCGATTTCGCTTACATTTACTTATTTATTGTAAAGTCATACAGAATTCAATTTCTTATTATTAAAGGGCATAATAATGTGACAAGCAATTTCGAAATTACTCGCAAAGTAAACGAAAAGAGGAACGAAGAAATTTGACGATTAATGGGAAGAACTACGGACACGCACGACGCCGTTGTCATTGTTACTGTGGTAACTGTACGTTGCCGCAGAAAGTAATATATATTGATGGACGTAAGAAAGCGAAGTTTATTTAGCGTTAATGGAGTTAAGGTTAAGGAAGTATATAGAGTTAACGGTGCGATTGCACACCGCGGGCGAAGTCTGATATCTACGATTGCCTTGTTATTGATGTTGTCTTTTTATTCTTTGAAATCATTATTTCATTCTTGTCCCCTTTTCCGTGTTAACGGCCGTTTTCCGGTAGCCCCTAATTTTCTCTGCATTTATTCTGGAATGCAACCTTTACGGATAAGTGACACAGATCTTTGCAGACCAGTTGCAACAGTGAGAGCAACGGTGTCAAAGCACCGATGACGGTATTAAAACAAGGTGTCGCCATAACGGGACGTAACACTACTGACCCGCCGTGCAGTGTTACCGTGGAGCTATAATTAGACTGCAGGCGGCATGACGTCATCGCCTGGCCTGCGTGGGTGAAGCCGCCTGCAGGCCCGCCCTGGAGTGTTACAGACGACGACAGACGACGCAAGACGCCAGCGACCGTTACAAGTCTGGCCCCCCTACACAATGTGTAGGCGGGCAAGTAATAATATCGTGAGTGATAATGCCAAGTTGTAACAGTCGATGTCTTAATTCTTTATATAACAAAACCTTTCGTGCATTTCAACCCCTATTGGCTTACGTTTACGCCACTGTAGTAATTATAGTATAATCATAGTAATTTTTGAATCAATTGTATTGTTGTAGTATTCATTTTAAGCAATATATTTGAGTTTGTTAACGTATACTTGTAATTTTGGTAAAATAATGTTCTTTGTAATATCAAGCCGTCTGCCAATTATCATGC
>Ga0209780_1002250_pt1 | contig 13559 bp, 11 predicted proteins | sample WorMetexBAHAMAS2_FD_187384 | JGI IMG/M metagenome (GOLD analysis project Ga0209780, IMG submission 187384) | Marine gutless worms symbiont microbial communities from Max Planck institute for Marine Microbiology, Germany - Inanidrilus exumae... | ecosystem: Host-associated > Annelida > Digestive... | reverse complement strand
GGAAAGGGAAGGAAGGGATGGGAAAAGGGAAGGGAGGAAAGGGCAGTGGAGGAGAGGGATGGAAGGGGAAGGACGACTTCGACTTGCACACCACACTATTTTTAGGCCCTGATTACATTAGCGGTAACCATAACGAATCCAAAATAGCCCCACGTACCTGATTATGATCATGATGCACTTTATATCAACATCAGTCACTGCGATTTGTGAAGCCCAAAGTTAAGGTGGTTCGAGCAGAATTTGAGCGGGTAATTCATGCCGCTCCACGCTCCGCTCCGGGACTTTTTTTAAAGCCCGCTCACCGCTCCGCTCCAGCTATTTTTGACCCGCCCCGCTCCGTTTTCCGCTCCAATAAATACGAAACAAAACAAAACACAACATTAATACCGATATTCCAGGCATTTAGTACCGCAACTACAGAGCATCTCTGTGGCAGGGCTGGCAAAAGTAGAGAATTGAAAAATGGAATCGTTTATTTTTTTGAGACACAGTGTAGTTTAGCTTAATCAGTCATATGTGCTCATGCTCAGTATGGTTAACTCATCTACTTTGCTTTATGTTAGTGTTACGGTCTTACCAATGTCTTTGGTCGCATAAAAATGCCAATATGACTTTAAAACGCGCTCAACTAGTGCATTTAACGCTGGAACAGAAAATGAAGACTTGAAAAAGGACTTGATTTTAGGACGTCCGAGTCCGAGACTGGCAAAACTGAACTTGAGCCTGAGTCCAAAGTCGAGTACTATACAAGTCTGCTATTTTCATTCTTAAGATAGGCTATCGTGACCAATTAGCAAATGACCAGCGGTGTAAAAATGTACGAACATTAAACAAATGTACACTACAAGTGTTATTTTCGTCACGTCAGGGTGGCCTGCAAAATAACTACACATGCCGTTTGCTAACTTGTCATCACAGAAGCTGACAAACGATGTAGTAGAAACATGCAACTGTCATAATTGGCCTACTTCACTGCATGAATATCACGATTAAGTAGAACAACAAAAAAGTAATACATTCCAAGTTTTAATTCCAACAACGACCTGCAAAATATCATGCACACACATTTAATTTCTTATACTATTCATAGCTGCTATTAACAGAATTACATCAAACACCACCAGTTAACAAATAAGTAACTACAAAATGTAAAACAAAAAGACATGAATAGAAAGGAATGAAGCCACTTCAAACTTCAAAAGTTGCTATGGCACATTAAATTCAAATACTGTTTGTATTCCAGCTTCAATAACAAGCTGTATATAAAATATATACGGACATGAGCTGTCGACTAAGTAGCAACAGTTTCCTGGTCATTCTCATCTGACAAGCACAATGACCAACAGTTTGCCACAGGTTGCTACAGACGCTTAAAACAAGCATTATTTTGTATTAATTACTTATACAGAACAGCACGAATTTATCATCTGGACAACACTAAAACAGCATAGGCGAAATAATAACATTTCAAAATTAATAACGATTAGTTAAAACTTGTAAATCTTTACACTGCATAAACTAAAACAAGAAGCTCAGCTATTGCACAGGGACCACGTGACGCGCCATGTCATTTGAAAGATACTGATGGAAAATCTCCATTTTAACTGATCCCCTTGAATTTGGCGCCTCTCTAGGGTGACCCAATTAGAATTTTGCCGAGATGTTTATCGTCAGAAAAGTTTAGTCACTTTGTTATCGTTGGGGTTGTGTCCGTAGGGCCCTAATTCCATGTTTAGCCATTGGCTTTTCACGGACAGAAAGACGGACACACGACCACAGCATACACCGTGCTAGCATAGCATCACATAGTAACAAACAACAAAGCGGCAACACTTTTGAACACAGTAACCTTTAAAATCAATTAAAACATATGCAAACAAGGAAATCGTAGACATCACACTTCGCCCGCGCTGTGCAATCCCATCACCCCTTCGCAACCGATAGGCCGCATCGCCTGTGCCCAGAAATTTTTACGCATACTATTTGCGCTTGCCTGGCATACTGAATGATCCCATCTGCAGCATGATGTTATTGGCGACTGAATGACCCCTGTTGCAGCAAACGCGACGGCTGCAGCAAAAATTGCCTATGTTTTTGAATGGCCCAGACAACCCTCATAAATTGCCCCTCCCCCATTGTGGGATCTGTGCCCCCATCTAATACATGGTTCCGTGGGCCCATCTGAGTCTTCATCCAAAACGGCATGTGGAGCTGTTCAGTCGCTTTTTTCACAGCGCACTGTAAAGTGTCCTATTACTTTACAATGGGCCGCAACTTTCCCCCAAAAAATTTCCCTTCCGCTTGGGTGATCGGGTCCCCCATCTAGCACATGGTACTTAGGGCCCACCCGAGTCATTGAGCCAAACGGCATCTCGATCGGTTCAGCCGTTTTCATATGGGTCCCAAATGTTATGCTGTACAATGTATTGTTGATGGGAAAGAAAACCCTCACAATTGTCCCCTCCCCTTGGTATTGCGTCACCCCGCCGGAGGAGGCGATAGGACAACATGCACAAAAAATTTGGTAAGATCGTGCGTGTGGTTCGAGGTATATGCTCGCGGACAGACAGACAGACAGACACACACAGACGTGCTCATTAAAATATTTCACCAAAGCTCCTGTGGGCGAAGTAATAATATAACAGACGCAAAAAACAATTTCACTCGAGTGCCATATATCAGCCATTCAACCTAACCTGAAAAAATAACACGACGATTGAATATCGAATCCTATAAAATACAAAATGTTATCAATAACTGTGTACACTGAACGTCCTCTGAAAACGCTACAGATCTCTCAGTAAATAGGCTCACACCGGGCAACTTATAATATAGCAGAGCTAAAATTATGACTTTAAACAACTAAATCAATAACTCGCTCTCTCTCAGAGCGTAGAAATTAGCGCAAACTCAAGTAACCAGACGAGGAAAACGTCCAGATAACAACTAGTCTCAGAACAATTCTAAAACCTATCAATATTCATAACGTGATGTTTTCTCTGACGCTTAACATACGACAGTATTGATACAGAGGTTTGCTAAACTGTGTTCCATAAATGCTCTTTATATTGTGTTATTCATGTGACTGTATACATTCATGTACAAAAAATAGCATGATTTGGAAAGTGGGACAAGGGTCGCTCAAGGTTACTGAAAATGGTACCACTTATTTAATATTAGATTGACTGATTGATTGAAAGAAGTGAGGAAAGAAGTGAAGTAAACAAACAAACAAACATTATATAGTGCCAAAATGAACACATGAATCACGGCGCATTACCACCTCGGAGCCCGTATGGGGCTATTTAATAATAATTCCAACGCACATGATAAACAAGGAGATAATCCCGGGCAAAAAAGAGAGGGTTCGATGGTGTCCTCTATAAACTGTGACCGTTGCAGGCACCTTGATCTAGCAGTGTCAAGCCTGCCTGCCGCGCCGGCGTGAGTCGAAATAAATAGACTTGGCTGGCCGCTGGCTGGCGTAATACATAGCGCCAGTCAGGGCTAAGCCAGACAGCAGGCCACGTCTAAAAGGGGCGCGCTATAGAAATACCCAACAAGCTGCTCGCTCCTACTTAACCCACCTTCCCCGCACGTCGCTAACACACATCGCACACACCTACTAATTCCCTTCCTCTCCCTGGGTAAGTGTACTGGACCGCTATATCATATATGGTCTCAGCGCTGAGGTTCAGAGTAGGCTGGGCCTCTGCCTGCAATAACAAACGAACGAACGAACGAACGTCACAGATAATACATATCTGCATGATACGTAGTTGCTATCATCAAAGGATAGAATGAAGCAGTTCAACAATTCAGCTAAATATTTTCATTATCAATGTACACATTACCTACAAAAAAAAACATCCAACTGTCAAATGCTAGTTGAGAATTTAAATTAACAACGGAATTACATAGTCTAAACAAATCTGACTACCATAGTGGAATGGTTCCTTAGTAACTGCGGCCAAACAGCGTGTAGAAAATCGGTTTATTCGTGCAATCCGGGTCGATGCACTGGTCTGTTTCTTTAATCTCAGCTGGCTGTTCAAACGGAATGGCAAAGACCTTTTGCGCCCATCGCTGGAGCTCCCTCCTCCGCAACCACGTCTCTGTAAACAAACAGGAGACAAACAGTGATTTCTGCATCACTGGACGAGTTAGTGAAGCAACTGCCTGAAAAAAACAGCACGAACAAGATGTGCAGTAAATTATCTGTGAGCCACTTTCGGTTATTGTTGAAACTTCTGAGATGGTATACTGTTACTGACAATATCGAATAGCGGCAGTTCACTAAATACTGAAGCAGATATGCATAAGGCCGTGTTGTCCCACATTTATCAGCAGCTAAATGTATAGCTGCCAACCATCAGACAAAGCTAACCGATTACAGATGCAACTTTGTGTCTGTACACTGACACCATCCACAACCCCTATCGCCATTTATTATTATTACTGAAGCTGAAAGCTGATGCGAATTTTGCCATTCCACAGATGGTGAAGGCTCACTGCTGTAAGGTTGTACATTACAGCCTGTGCCCATCCATCGCAGTGGATGACGTGATGAAACATGCCTGACTGGGATGGAATTCAGTCCTGGAATCTCTCACACTGCAGTCACGCGTGCCGCGACCAAGCCACGGTGACCTTACCTTGCACTCAGCTTCTTGATATTGTCCTCGCAAGGAATATCGCCACAGAACGGTGCAAGCACCAGCTTCTTCTTGTCAAGGCAGCTGCAGAACTCGCCAAACTCGAAACACGTCGCCACGTTCTCGTCAAAGTCTTTCTTGGCTCTGTTCGCATCATCGACAATGGCGACATTTTACCACTACGCGACAACTTGCAAATGCTGTGCAAAACAAAATAAATATAATACCAGCACCGACAAAGGTATGTGAGCCTGGCTGAAGTCTTCTCAACAGAAAAAAAGAACATTTAAAAAGATGTAATTTATAGGTGGCGAGATGGTGCAATGGGTGGAGCGTTGGAATTACCATCAACAGGTCATGGGTACAAAAACTGCTTAACAACCTTTGGCAAGTTGTTCACACCTATGTGCCTCTGTCACCAAGCAGTATAACTTGGTACCGTCCAAGGGTGGTGATGCTCTGTGATTGGGAAGGTAACCGCAGGCCTGGCGGAAAGTAATGGCAGCCTAGCGCCGGTTGGATAACTTATAGTCACCTGTGGGCTGACAGCCTGTACACCAGGATCAGCTCCGGGCCCAACGCTCGGTAACGAGTACGGGATGCCTCGACCTTTTGCCTTTCTAATTTACAGACTACAAACAGCATCTCGATCAGTTCAGCCGTTTTTGCAGGGCTCGTAAACATGATCAACAGACAGACTGACTGGCCATGTTACTCCGTGTATAGCAATAGGCCGCTATTGCTAGCCAATGCTGCGATGCGGCCTAAAATACTGCTACAAGTTTAAGTAGTCTGTAGAATGGCGACGTACTTTGAAAACATTGTCTCGTGTATGTCGTCAAGTAGGCTTTTGAGAGATTCGACGGCTTCACTGAGTTTGGCTGTGGTCTTGGCTGCTGTGTCGCGTCGAACCATCACCAAAACGCCTTTACTCACGTCGCGAGGACCGAGTTCAATCCGCACTGGAACGCCCTTACACACCACAAAACAAGTGCCAGTAATAATGGGAATTTTGAACAGTTAACACTTCATAAATTATCAGTTAATTAATGGTTAAACAATGACAAAAATTCACTGGTACAAATCTACTTGCACTGTTTACTTCTTAAATTTCACTAATTAACTGAAGAATCTTTTAACAGAACATATTCTTGGGTAGATAGAAATTTTTTTTTTCAAATATGACTAAGTAAAAAAAATTCAATGGCTCACCACAAATACAAATAATCATCTATTTACCATTAAGCAATTTTTGGTGATAAATTTTTCTGAGATAACTATAATATAAATATTTATGTACTTCATTAATCAGACAATGCAGCAATGCAAACGAAAGGAGAGAATGACATAAAAATAGCATTTCGGTGTTTGTATTTAATTCTAATTAAGTTCAAATTTAGTGTTAGTTTATGTTAAAAACTACAAGGTGCACAGAACTGGTAAACACCTTCAGCTCCCAGTGATTGAATTTCCAGCCAGGTGAGTAATTATCTCGGAAGTCGCCCCGCACCAAGATGCCGCCCGATTTCAAGCTGGAACACAACTCCTCGCACTTGTCAATCAGCTGTTTGCGGTCATCTGCCGTCATGTAAGCCGTAATGCCACACGGCACAATCACAGCCTGAAAAGCCACGCATTTACACCTGTGCACCTGTATTGGGTTTTCACAGATCATACAACAGCACCAAGGTAGTCCAGTGCGGTGATGATGATGGGTTGCATTTGTGGTTGATGAGTGATGATGTTCGTTTGACGTTCTTCATTTCCTCATATCTACCACCACAGGTGGTAGAACCATCTGTAAAATGGATGGGTCAGACAGCAAGAAGCAAACCTATCACAGATAGACACAGTTGAAATCATGTCAGTTACAATCTCGTCAATTACTGCAAAATTGTGCAAAAAAATTGCATTCAAAATGGCACCATATAGGCAAACGTCCTTCAAGATCACTCAAAGTTATCGGAAAATGTGTGATTTGATAGTCCATAATTATATCACTTCCTATTAGTGGTCTGCAGTAAAAGTGTCTCTATCTTGCACCATTTCGGAGATGTTGGCAGTTTTACAGTGTATGTGACTGCCCCGACTTTGAAAACTTTAATTTCGAAACGACAGTTAAAAAATTACAAGCCAAATTACAAGCTATGTTCTTGTTATATTGTAAGACATAATTATTCAATTATAATGCACAGCCATAGGGGGACCAACGAATATGACCGCAACTAAATGTACAGATAGTTATAATGCAGGCTACTATCAATGGACGAAGGTCTTTCGTTCTAAACTCTAGCTATTGTACGCAACTGAAGACGATGCCGTGTTATCTTATCGTTAAAAATTTTCAACATGTATATACTGTAAAACCATTTAATTTGGCTGCCCTAAAAGTTGACTGCCGCAACCAATTTTTTTGTATATACAGATAAAATCTGAGCTAATTTTCGCATCGGCACCTGCATCATTGTGCCTGCTTCCCACATCATAGCCTAGAATATTATAGGACCTTTCACTAAAATTTCCAGGACTTTTCAGAACCAAACCCCTTTTCCAGGACTTTCCAGGGCCTGGAAATTTAGAAAAAGAAATCCAGGACTTTCCATGAGGCGTAGAAACCCTGTGTATAGCATCATGTCGTCGAAAGATTCAGATCGTGGCGGTGTGGAGTGATCAGTTAAGAGTGCAACTGGTGAAGATGCGTGTGTCTGTGTGGCAAATGTATGGCACATTACACATTTATACAAGAATTTGCAGGATTTGCAGGATTCAAAACTGCTACAAATCAGAAGAAGCCAGCACTCACAAGAGTGCAAATATCCACGATGGCACTGTTCTTGCAATCGTGACCTTGACCCCAAAATAAATAGGTTTCCAGGAATCGTCATGAAACATAATAATGTATGTCAGTTTGGTGATCTTATCTAAATCGGATTTTGAAATATTGTGCAAAAAAACAAGACAAACAAACAAACGCTGTGCAGCAAAACAGTGCTCCAACAATATCCTCCTGTCTTAAGTTCTTAACTAGAGATGATGGCTAACACAACTTCACGTTTATAATGGCTGTAAAGTGGTTGTTATTGTTGTTCCATGTTAACCGTCGCTATGAGTAATTAACACAGCAGAGAAGTCCACAACGGGCAAGGTGGCAGAAAGCAGACCTGAACGTGTGCGATTCTTGGCGGTATCACAAGACCCTTGTTGTCTCCGTGGACCATGACGATGATGCCGAGAGAGCGAGTCGTGAGGCCCCAGGAGTTCTGGTAGGCAAACCGCTGTTCGTGGGTGTCAGGGTCTTCAAACGAGATGTCGAACATCTTGGAGAAGTTTTGGCCCAGATGATGCGATGTTGCCGCCTGCAATGTTGTAAACAATAAGGCCATCATCGCTGCTAATGCTGCTGATTCTACTACTACAGTGCACCACTACAAATTTCTGGTTTTATACTCACGTTGTATAGAATACAGACAATGGCAACAGAGAACAGTGCACAACTGTGTCTTACCCGCCAATGTCATATCATGTCTGTCAAACAGTTTGTTCCCGCAGGCCGTAGCGGACCTTTGACCTGATATTATCACCAAGCGTGACTCAGATTCAATACGATTGTCTGGGGCATCTTGTTCATCACCACTACTACAAATCCGACTCTGCTGGCACAACTACATATTGTTACAACGTTGGTTGAACCTGTATTCCGCGTCCGGAGGCTGCAATATAAGCCTCCACAGTGGTCGTGTAGTCAGCTCCGGCAAACTTCTCTTTCTGCGTCTTTCTGCCCTTGATGACCGGCACGGCAAGAAGGTGCTCGTAGATGTAGGCGTATCGGTCGAGAATATAGTACACCTGGACAAACGACGAACAGGTGAGAGACTGCAAACGGAACACGTGCATTTGGGCTGTTCAGTAAATTACAACAGCAACATGATGCTATCTTTAGGCACGGTATAAAGTAAAGGCTTCCCATACTCGTTACCGAGCGTTGGGCCCGGAGCTGATCCCGGTGTACACGCAGTCAGCCCACAGGTGACTATAAGTCATCCACTCGGCGGTAGGCTGCCATTACTATCCGCCAGGCCTGCGGTTACCTTCCCAGCCGCAGAGCATTACCGCTCCTTGGCCGGTACCAAATAATACTGCTTGGTGACAGAGGAACATAGTCATGTGAACAACTTGCCCAAGGTTGTTACGCAGCTTTGCCCGGAGTAGGATTATACCACCATACACCTGATGCAAGCCCAATTCCTCACTTTATGCCCACTATCTGATTCCAGTACTACTACTATTATTATTTATTATAAAATCATACACGAAGTACAAATACCCATAGGCAGAGGAAAACTACAAAAGATAATAGAGCATTTATAACCTCTTGTTCTGCTTCTTTGTAGGTCGCGTGCGCCGAGTGACCCTCCTGCCACAAGAACTCTCGTGTTCGTAGAAATGGTTGTGGATGCTTAAATTCCCACCTCTGCAACAGTCACACCAAATTTACGGGAAAATTGAGGGCACTTCCTAAAGTCGCAAGGCAATTGGATATAGCACACTTTGCAATGCAAACAATGCGCTCGGCGCGGCCGCCAACTAGTGCCACCACCTGGTGAACTCAACCAAACATGACCTTGTGTCTTGTTTATTCTGCCCGCCTGCCCCCATTATGTGAAAACATGGCGTCATCCACTAAAGCGGAAAGTACATAACATATTGCACTGTTGTCAACAGGACTTAGATAGATAAGAACGCATAAGAGTTCCTATTAGCATTCCACATTACACTCTGTCCTTATCCTGCACCATTTCTGATATATAGCGTCGACAGCGAGATATTGGTAAAAAATGCAGATTCTGACATACCCCACGTCTATTTGGACAATTTTGGAGCCCCCATTGCAATTTCGTGGAGATATTTCGCGTAAGAATACTGCAGTCCCTGTGGTTTTGTTTAATTCTTGTCCACATGGCGGCGCCAGTTTACTTATCAGAATGTATTTATCGATGTAACACCGATGTAAAACGTCGACCGCAATAAATGTTCTAGGCAACAGATCTTTGGAATACAAAATTGCACACTGTCGCATTTTGAGTCACGTAACTTATTAGCTTTCATCGCTGCAAATAACACAGTTAACTAGAAGTAGTGCGCACACCGCCACCACCGACCTTAACCTTCCAAAATTTGATCACCTCGTCCCCTGTGGCGAAGGGTATGACTGACGAAGTTTGGTGAGATAAAACGAAATATTGCTCAAAAATCGCTTATATGAACCTACCACACCTCTATTTGTTGCCCCCGTTGGGGTGATCCTGTTTGAATGTTGCCGAGATCTTTGGCATCAGAAAACTACAGTCACTGGGCTATGGCATTGTTTGCATGATCCTAGTCGTTTTGACACAACACCAGCATGTGACGGACGGATGTACGAACAGACAGACAAATGGACACATGACGACAGCATATACCGCGCGCGCTAGCATAGCACTGTAAAAATTTGGTGAAATCTGGACATGTGGTTTTTGAGACATGCAATTAGACAAACAAACAAACATTGAGATAAGCAGACACTAAGACACGTTGCTTGCAATACTTCAGACCCGTCCCAGGGGCAAAGTAATAAAGATATTTAGCTTAAACAGTATTATCCAACACAGTTCCGTCTGCAATCGACACTCAAGAGACTATCACAACTCATTCATTTCATTTCACCAGCGCATTCATCGCTGAAGAGAACCTAACCTAACTCCATCCCTACCCCAACAGTCTGGAATTCTCTCCCTTCTACTCTTCGTTCGTCTCAAATCTTAAACACTTTCCAAAAACATTAAAACCCGTCTTTTCCCATCTGTATTTAATAGCCCCTAGCGACTTGTCCAACGCCTCTGATTCATTCTACTGAATGATTATGGCACTTAATCAAATTTTATTACTTACTTACTTACTTATATAAATGATAAATCATCTTACCACAACATTACACCACTGGTTGAGTTTGATGGGAAGATCTCGATGAGATTGAACCCACTTAGCATACGATGGATACATAACTGTCTCACTGGTCGGACGCACGGCTATCGGCTCAGCAAGATCTGTCTGGCCAGATCGCGTCACCCAAGCCACCTGTTGACAATGCAGTCATTTCGTCCAATCACGTGACACCCTCACGCATACTTAGAATTTGCCTTTTTAGCCCGCATGGCATCGTGACGCCAAAGGGCTTATATTTTACTGCTGAGGTTTCTTCTTCTTTCTTTTTTTTCGACGCCTAATCTCTGAAGTCACTGAACGGATCTCAACCAAACTTGGATACATATTCACTCATGACTGCTATTTTAAAAATTTGCTCCAAACTCCCCGGGCGTTTATCCCCCCACGTGCTGGGGGCAAAACACTTTTTTGGAACCGACTTCCAACTTTGACCAAAAATATCTCTGCAACGGAACATGATATCAACAATAGGAAAGAAATTCTTCAATCTACCGGGACTCCCCTACATGCCCCCAAATTTGGTGAACTTTGGTCCACAAACAGCTGAAAACGATAACAATGGGTTCCCAAGACTCACGGGGACCATTTCTGTGTCAAGTTTGGTGATCCTAACTGCATCAGGTTTTGAGATATCGTGCAGATAAGCAGACAAACACATAAACGCCGGTTAACACCCTACCACTGCAAATGCCGTCGGTGTGGGTAAATATCAGACAAGAATGCACATGTGCATCTGACACTCTAAAATGCAGTACACATATATTACTGCTGAAACAACTTAGAAGCAATATCAAAAAGTATTTTTTTAACATTAGCAATGTAAGACTTGTTCACAATGCCACCAAAATCTTGACAAATGTACAACTGTACACAACCAAGACCCTGAGAACCTCAGGTGCAAAATCATCGATGTGATCTTTCTCGGTCATCAACGCAGCTTTGGACACGAACATTGGGAAGTAGCAGTTTTCAAAACCGATCTTTTTAATCTCTGCATCGAACCAGCGTTGAATGCGTTCCCAGATGCCAAATGACCACGGACGTAGAACGTAGCAACCACTGACGTTATAGTACTCAATCATTTCAGCCTTTGTAATCACCTGCATATGTCAAGTTAACCAAACTGTAAAATAAATGACTGCAAATGAATCCACGATAAGTTGAAATAAATTCAAATAATACAAACAAGTGTCCAAAGCAATTTGACAAAATCACAAATCACAAAATGAATTTGTATAGCGCCACTTACAATAATGGACAGCAGCGCTGAACAGAATAAAATGACATAAACACAATACAATAAAAATAACCAAAAAAATTAACGGAAATAATAGTTTGACTAAAGGCCGCATTGCCGGCTTGACACCCTTCACAGTGGCAAATGCATTCGTCCACTGCATGTGCTGGACAAGCACACTCGCCCATGGCAGCAGACAAACAATCAGCAATGCAGTCATGCATAGGTACGTCACACTGGGCAGGCATATACCAGTAAAAGTGCCCCTTACCGTGGGGGAAGGTTCTGGACCCCCACCTAATACATAAATTAATCAGCCACTAAATGGCATCTCGATCGGTTTGGCCAATTTTGCACAGCTTATCGTGTGCCTAATCCACACACACATGCAAACACCCAGACCACGCTACGTGCGACATCTGTAGCAATAGCCACATCTATGCATTGTGTGCAGGCGATACAGCGTAATAATTGCATATGTAATGCAATGGCACCAGAGATTTTAACAGCCGCGTTCCAGGTGTATCAGAGATAACACTCTTCATCCACAACCGGGCTCCTGAGAACGGGAATGTCAGCCAACTTACGTTAGCCGGCTGACGCCAGTACACATTATTTAAAGGAAGTAAATCTTCTGTTAACTTAGCTGTGGTTTATTTAATGCAGATAATCCCACGAAAATATAGTATGTGAACAAAAATTGCAACTAGGTTACAAAGTTAAAGCAAACTCATCAAGAAATATAAACGTAATAGGACTTTCAAACCTGTGAATACCAATCGGCCAGGTTTTCCTCTTTTTTTACTTCCAAGCCTAATCTACAAAACAAACATTCCTGTATAAAATTTGCTGCTTAATTATAAAAACACAGTTCGATTTCTCTCTATAACTGTTCAGAAATAACAAGGAACTATAAGCAATGTCTAGCAAAAAGTTTAAGGTCAACAATGAGGCATTGTTTTTTTTGAGAATTATAGTTTTACAACTGAGTAAAAGTGGATTTTAAAATCAATAATCAGGATTAACAAGTCACAACATCCATCACAACACATTTAGTGTGTTAGACAAAGCCGGCTCTCAGTCGGTTTTCAAACGCACTTAAAATCCTCGCATTTTCATTCATTTTCATTTCATTTAATGTCAAAAACACACACTGACTGAGTTCCATAAAAAATCAAAGCAACTGCAAATATATCAAAAAAGTCAATATCAAAAAATCATCACATAACTGTGATGCAAATATAAAATAAATAATAAATGAAATCGTAAAACAGTTATGTAACCTGGTAACCTTTTTAACCTCACGCCCAGAGCTGTCACCAACAGGACCATTCTTCACAGCATCCGACATGCCGATAAACTTTCAGATGCAAGTTCTAATCACAAATTATCACATAGTCACAAAATGTTGCACCACCACCCACTGGTTTGACAATCAGAATCTAGGTGAAACTGAATTAGATGGTTGACCCTATATCTTCAAAGGCAGTTTGTGGTAAACGTCTATGTGGCCAGATACCCTTCCTATTACAAGCCATAGAAATCAATCGCTGGACGTCACTTTTTCATATACTAATAATTGTCTTGCCCTCTTTCTATCGTGGGGACCCAGCAGTTGCCAGTCTATAAAATCTAAAATATGCATACAACATTGAAACATTGAAGACTCTGGAGACTGTTCACTG
>Ga0209780_1002249_pt1 | contig 13560 bp, 11 predicted proteins | sample WorMetexBAHAMAS2_FD_187384 | JGI IMG/M metagenome (GOLD analysis project Ga0209780, IMG submission 187384) | Marine gutless worms symbiont microbial communities from Max Planck institute for Marine Microbiology, Germany - Inanidrilus exumae... | ecosystem: Host-associated > Annelida > Digestive... | reverse complement strand
CGGTTGTCCTGGAATGCGCTAATTGCTCACGGCACGCGACGGTAGAGGGTACACTAAGTAAGACCGTTGCGACGGTCTCACTAAGTACAGTGCCTAGATAGACTGTCCCTGCTGTCTTGTTTGTGAGTGGGACGCGCGGGGGAGGGCGGGCGGTGTTGCGGACTGGACTGAGTAATTGACTCGCCGTGCGTTCATGTGCAATCAAATAACGTGGCATTTAGATGACTATCCTACTCTGCAGAAGTGAGGGGCAGTTTTCAGAAAACAGCGCCCAGAAAGACCGCCGAGAACACTGTAAAATGCCGCGATGGCGGTGTTGGTTCGGTGGTAGCCAACCAACAAGGTGGCGGTGAAAGTTTGGTGGTCGTAACAACACTGTTTGAAACTCGATACAGTTTTTTTGCCAAAGATTGTGCCATTGATAGGACAATAATTTCCGCACCACAGTATGGCACGTGTGACATTCATGTAAGCACTGCCTCTGTTGATTTTTTGTACAGAATGTCACGTGTCATGCAAGCTGATGTGTGAGGGTCCCAGTGCATCTGACTGTGACGATTGCCGTCCAGGTTGGCAGATGACTGACAGCAGTGGATGCATTGGTCAGTAGTTGTGCATATCGTAATTAACAAATGGGTGGGTCTGTCTTTCACATAAACTGCAACTTTACACCAAGCCTTAAAACACACCCCAACAAGTCCAGTTTTAAACCACTGCTTGTATTAACTTCGTTTTAAACCAAGCTTAAAATAATTTTTTCAACCAACTTTATAACTGGGTAGTTATGATGGCCTGAAGTTGCAAGACATGGAAATTTTATGAGAATTTTTTGCATTTTTTGGAAAACGACCCCTCTTAAACTTGCTACTGCGTGGATCATGTTCAAACCCCACATTTCAACATTTGGCTCACACTGTTCCAGATCTCATCCAAATCGGTTTACTTTCGGCAGTGTTATTGCCGAATGCGTGAAGACCGTTTTTGCGTTGAAGCGTATTTACAATATAGGCTCCTTGAGCCTATAATAAAGGCATTCCCTTTAATCTTACTCAGTACTCAGAATTTGGTTTTTTTTGTGTCCATCTAAACTGTTGCTAGCAACATACATTCCACTTCATATACATCACGGTTGTCACTACTGCACAAGCCATTGCTGTATTCTGTGGTGTACTTATTTTGCCAAATATCTTGCTGTATCCTTGCTTATGTTACAGCCTTTCTCTGCTTCACCCTGCCTTACCGCCCCCTCTCCACTCTTCTGCCATCAGTTCCACTTTCCCATTGCCAAATTTTTTGTACTTCTTATTCCTGTCTTTATCGCTGCTCTTCCCTCCCTGGTGGAATTGGCAGTGAAGTGAAGTAAAGTACTGTTAATATCTGCCTACTGACTTATAGGTAAATCGGTAATTTCTGTTGGACACTGCAGAACTATGGGCTTCATGAAGAATGAATTTTGTGAGCATTGTCTAGTGTAGTTGCTTGTATTTACCTGTGATCAGATGAGAATGAATGTGAAGATGAGTTCGCATGCGAAGAAGATGAATATTGCATGAACACAGATGGCTCATATAAATGCATTGGTGAACAGCTTTTCGAATTTTCATTTGCAGTTTTACTTATGCTTTCACTGTTGAACTGTCTGACAGTGAGTTACTGTTTTACTCGTACGTCTGCTACCTCCGTGATTAACGAACTCACAAAACTGAGGAACATGGAAGTGAAAGTTTATATGGTTTTGTTCCAATGGCGTTTTTTGGAAGACTTTGCATTTGTTCACCAGACACTCTTAGCCTGCCTCACTGTGGATCAGTTGGCACATTCCTGACTCACTGTTGATTAAGACTAAGACTTTTGACTAAGACTTGCTTCAGTTGCCGTTCAGTGGCTGTTTTTTATTACAATGGGTTCTGAAATGCATCGTTCTTGAGTGTGTGTTGTACGATGAAGAAGTTAATTGAAAATCACTTGTTTAAGTTGTTTCTTTTTGTTTACTTTATCTTAATAGCTTTGATTTTCCACGGATGTTAACTTATGCATTGATTGTGTGGAGATGGTGTAGGTAACCTCACTGAGGAGAACCCTAGCGTCTTCTCCCTAATCCGAATACACATGTGGCCATCAGCAAGGGTGTGTGGGCAGCAAAACTGCTCCAGCGAAAAATTCCCATTCTTATCCCCCTGTAGTTTCACTTCTTCCTCCTGGAGTGCCTTCACGGACTATTGCCTGGACCGTTTCTTCTGAGTCACTCGTTTTTTTTGTTTCTATTTTTTCCTAATTTTTTTGTTTCTGTGCCGTGTGCTAGATTAAGCTGCCCATCTTGTCAGCTTTTAAGCGCACGTTAATCTACCGTATCGTATTATATCGTTACCTGGGGTGCCAGCTAATACAGGTTAATCTGTACAATGGCCATAAATGGTCGTGTTGTGTGCGTATCTACGTACCATTATCACTGCCAGCCACAGCCTGTGTTAAAATAAGATACGGTGTATAAGCAGGGTCGTTTAGTAAATGTCTGACTGTAAGTGTGGTAGGGGTGTGTGTGTGTAGCATGTAACAAGGCGTGTCATGGATGCACTGGACCGTCCGTACGCAACTGTGTTGCATGTGCTGAAAAGCACTACTTGTATACGAACAATGAAAACATCTGCAAACGTTTGTTTTCTTGATTTGCACTTTGTGTTATAGTACATAGGACAAAACGCATTCCATTACGGAAGTCAGATACAATCTAAATGTTATGCTTTGTTGTTGCTGATATATATTTTTAGAAAGTTTGTTGTCACTATTGACACTAGCAAACGATTCATTGATTCAGAGAATTGCCATCAGGTAACTGTTGCTGTAGATGGTAAAATGAAACAGACCTACCATCAGGCAAATTCAAAAATGTTTGAGTGTGCCAGTGTTGTAGGAGGTCAAAATTTGTGCATTCCTATTGAAAAAGGAGTTGCAACTAAAACAGTACTTTGATTGGACGTCACATAAGACGTCTTACCTGGAATGAAAAATGTTCTAGTACAGCTGCCAGAGCGTTGAATGGAGACGTGATGATGACCATGTACTATGCCATGTATTATACTATGACCATGGTTCAGCCTGTCTTCTCTTCTACTCACTGTCATGATCTTTTCTCCTCCATGTGCCAAACGTACATCGTACCAAGAACTTGTGCAAAACTTGGCGAGCGATCATTCTCAGTTTCAGGACCTGTGGCGTGGAATGCATTACCGACCAACATCCACAACACTACTGACGCAAAACTATTTAAACGGCTGTTAAAGACCTATTTCTTTAATCTCGTGTTTTCATCACCGCGAAACTTCTATTGAATCTGTAATATGCTACTTGATTTTATCTTGTATTTTAGCATCCACCAGATGACTATTGTATTGTATTGTACTAACCGAGATGAGCATGAGAAAGTGGCTGTGAAGTGGTTGTTACAATTGGTGATTTTCTTTGATTGGCATCACTGCTCTGAGTTGGTTTGGTGTTAGGAAACAGTGCCTGGCATATAAAACTGTTCCAGTGATCCCCAGAGGTTGTCTTTGTGGAGAACATCTGGCTTTGCAAATATTGCTGAGTTATTGTATGCTTTACTTTATCGTTTGTGATTCACAATCTTCTTATGTGCGTCGGATGCAGCATGTCATGTGTCGTGCGCGAAGGCATGCAGTGATGACACACCCACATCATGTGACGCATGTTCTCCAGGCTGGCAGCTTGCGGCTGATGGCACAGGATGTCAAGGTAACTTGCTGGCTGGCTGTAGTGTGTGAATTAACAGATAAAACAACAACACATTATTTTTGGCAGTTTTGTACGGCATTTTTTCTTTTGATTCAGTATGACATGAAGATGTCTGTTTTTCCAACATTTCCTCAGATGTGGTGGAGTACATATTGATGTAGTGCCGTGTTTTTGCTGGAAAAAGTTGTAGGAAAGGTTTAGTTATTGAATTCTGTCTGTTTTGTTGTACCCTTTTCTTTAGGCTGTTAAATTTTTTGCAGTTAAGTAATCGACAAGACAACCATTTCTAGTTGGTTTTGAGTTCCTTGGATTTGTCGAAGTTTGTAGCTAACAGGCTTGTCATTTGTCAGTAATACTAAGAAATGTTAGTGATGAAATAACATTGCAGTTAGTACCTTGAGATGCACTGCTGCAGTCAGCGTAATCCAGCTAGTGCTCAGTCATGTCATAGATTTTCGTTGATTTACTTGATGCTTGTTTGGTTGTCATTACGTATGGAGAAATGGTTGAAGATAATGTCTAGAATTTTATTGATTCTGACGATCAGAAAACAATCTATAAAATAAGTGGAATCATCAGCATTGTCGTCATCAATGTGCTGTTGGCATAGAGCATAACATCGCTCTCGAGTAATCTCCAGAGATGCACTATGAGTATCATTGTCACGACGGAGCTGGTTTATGCACTTAGTGCACTGGTTGTGTTGATGCTTCTAAAATGCTTCAGCTTTCCAATCAGGTGGTTGGCCAACACAAAGCTTGACTTGACATAACCTGGCCTGATGCATAAGGTTCTTATCTGGAAAATGCATGATATGTCCGAACGTGGTATTGCAGCCCTTCACGATCCAATCGAACACAGAGGAGTTAAACCAGGGAGCAAAACAGAATGGCAAATGTTAAAGTACCTCGGACAGTGTTCGATTGTTTAGGTATTATAGCATTGACAATAAACTTATTGAAATACCCATGTGAAGTAGAAGCCGCATTCTCGAAAGTTCATAGGTCAAACTGGCTTGAAAATCTTAAACTGGCTGTAAGATTTTGTTAATAAGCCATAATAAGACTTGCTAGTGCCACGGTACATTTGAACTCTGCTGCTGATGTTTGTGTGCAGATGTGGATGAATGTTTGACAACTGTGAATAACACTGGGCCATGCGATGTGAATGAATACTGTGTCAATGTCGTCGGATCTTTCAAATGTGCTAGTGAGTGTTATCGTGGTCTTGGATTAAATTCATTATTGTGGTATAAATGATGCGTCTGTGCAGCATAGGCTCGATGAAAGATGTGTGCATGATTTCGTCCTGATATTCTGCCGTACACAGTTTGATCTCAGTAACTGTGTTGCATGTCTTGTATTGCCATTACCATCTGCAACATGTTTATCCATTATTAGGCTATAATCATGGAACTGTCTTTTGGTGATTGCTCTTCTTTGGTATGCACTGGAGATCAGACTTCATGAGTAAGTAACTGTTTCACTACAGTGTTGTGTACAATACTGTGTAATTGGCATAATTGCTGTATTGATTCTGCTTAATGTATAATTGCTGTCTGGAAGCTGCCTTCACTAAACTTACCTGCACTATGTCCCGAAAAATGTCACTACTCTTGTCTTGCTATAACTTTGATATATGTTATCTGATTTTGATAATTTTTGGCAGAAATGTTATACAGAAAGTAGGCGATCAAAATGCTTTTCCCCACTTCTTCTAACTAGTGCTTCTGAACTACCTGGTAAAATGCAGAAACACAGAAATTGCATCATTTCACTCAAATGCTGTATTACTGCATTGCCAATCTTTAATCAGTCACAGGCTTAATTTATTCGGTCTTGTTACTTGCAACTCATACTCATGCTGCTGCATGACTTCCTAAATCTTGAAGTCAGTGGAGTTAAGCTCAATCACGAGCTTAACTCCACTGATTGTTATGGGGCCGTAGCTCAGGAGAAAGAAAGTCGAGAGTTTTGCACTGCAGTAGTTGGACTGTTTTGCATATGCGATGCACATCTGCACTGTCTTGCTGAATGACAGAATTGTGATCAGCGACACGTTTAAACGTTTAATAGCATCTGTTGTTTTTTAGGTAGGAAGATATCCCAGCAATACTGTCCATTAACTTTCACTCTAGGCTTACCCAATTTTTGCCGCACAATGCTATGCTAGTGTGGTATATGCTGTCACTGTGTGTCTGTCTGTCTGTCCATCCATCCGTCACACATCGGTATTGTTCCAAAATGGCTAAACGTAGGATAATGCAAAGAACGCCATACCTTAGCCCAGGGACTCTAGTTTTATGATGCCAAAGATCTTTGATTGCGTACTTTCTCTATAACATTTCTGCCAAAAATTATTAAAATCAGTCATGTCTGTCAAGAGTTATAGCGAGACAAAGTAGATAAATTGGAGATGAAATTCAGATAAATGGGAGATGACATAAATTTTTCATAGCAATAATTTATGTGTGCATAATTTCTATGAGAGGGAAGTTATACAGAGGGTGTGTATGATGTTGTTTAGTTACATTGTCGTTAAACTTGGCCAGTGAAGAAAGACATCTTGTTCACCTAGAACAAGATGACACTTTAGCAGGCTAAGATGATAATGATTAGATGGATATCTTATCATAAAGTAACAGATAGATCCACGTATAATGAGTTTGAGAGAGAGAGAGAGAGAGAGAGAGAGACCACATGAGTCAGTCTCCAAAACAGCATCTTGATCGGTTCAGCCGTTTTTGCAGAGTACAGCTGCATGACCAGCACGGAGACAGACAAACACACAGACCACACTATGTGCAACATATGTAGCAATACGCTGCGTTCATGCAATGTATGCAGGTGATGTGGCCTAATACCACCCACAAAGATAGGAAATGTGTGAACGAATGTTTTTTGTGATACTGGCTCACCTTGGGTGTCCTGGATAAAGGGCCGTTAAACAAATTGTTGTAATAACACCATTGACGAATTATTATCACTTATTTTTGAAAATTTAAGGAGGTCACGACTCACATGACACATCACACAGCCCTTTTGGGGATAATACATGATGAGTGCACTAGTACTCCTTGGTATCAATCAGCACACGAAATTTGAAGTGTCTGGCTTTACCAATTCCAAAGATATGATTGAGGCAAAATTTAAAGAAAACGGGTCACGTGACCCTGACCACACACTAGGGAGTAGTCTATCATCGAAAGCCAAGCACTGGATATATTCTGTCACATGACGCTGACCACGCTCCTATAGGGGTGGTTGTCATCCTTAATATAGTCTGCCTGTGTACAAAATTTGATCACTCTAGCTTCAGCTGTTCCAGAGATATGGTTGGTGCCCACCAAAATATAAATGGTTCACGTGACCTTACCACGCCCCTTTCATGCATGTTTTGTCATCCATGGGCTAGAACTTGCTACTATCTACCTGCCTACCAAATTTGAAGTATCTGTTTCCACCTGCTACAAAGATGTGAAAAGGGATGGGATTTCAAACGTGAAAAATGGAATGGTTTGAGGTAGTTAGGGATCACCCAAGGTCACTGGAAATACTGTCATTCGATAGAGCACATAGGAGTTCCTGTTAGCCTTCAATAGTAAATATGTCCTGTTGACCTATTAAAGTTAGGACAACAACTGTTTCCTTTAGATTATCATTTATTCGTTTTGATAGATATACTGATGACTGCGACTGAACGCTCGAACGCTGCGACCGCTTCAACTGTTGACTCCGCTGACTCCACTGACTGCTGCTGAGTTTCCGGTTTTATACTATTTGGCAACAATGGGGAATAGCAAGGTTCACTCTCTCGAGCGAACCCGGAGATGTGCCGGTCTGCATGCCGTTACAGTGTTGCAGTGGCGGCCCAAGCCTTATCGGGTGGATGGCGTAGCCAAGCTACAGCCATCAGTCCCTATCTTGCACCATTTCTGAGATGTAGCGAGATATTGGACGAAAATCGCAGATTTGAACATACTTTACCGCTGTTTGGCGCCCCCATTGGGGGTGATTTCGTTGGAATTTTGCTGAGATTTTTGGCGTCAGAAAACTAGAGTCCCTGGGCTATCGTATGGCGTTGTTTGTGTAATCTAGGTTCAGCCATCGTTGTAGAACTCCGACTTGTGACAGACAGATGGACAGATGATGACAGCATACACCGTGCTAGCATAGCGTCGCACGGTAAAAATTTAATAATATGAAGACAGTCAGTGGTAGATAACCTGCCCATGTGGCCAGGTGGTCAAAGCACTCGGGTGCAGTAGAGCGTGATGCGCTCAGTGGCCGAAGTTCGCGCCTCAGCCCAGGCACGTCCGCCTATCAAAGAATTATTTCTAATAGTTCCAATGAACATGATGAACAAGGAGTTAATCCCGGGCAGGAAGAAGAGGGTTCGACGTTGTCCTCTGTAAATTGACTGTTGCTGATGCCTTGATTAGCAGCATCATGGTATTAGCTGCGCTGACGTGAGCGGAAGCAAATAGATGTGGCAAAGTCCTCTGACTGGCACTGAAGAAGTGTCAGTCTGGTGGCTGGTGCTGAATAAGTGCCAGTCCAGGCTTAGCCAGGCAGTAGGCCATGCCTAGAGGGGGCACGCTTTAGAAATACTTGACCGGCTGTTCACTTTTACTCAAGCCCTTCTTCACCCTGCTCCACGCACACACACACTGCACACACCTACCAATTCCCCTCCTCTACCTAGGCTGGTGGATTAGACCAGCACTGGAGTCCTGTGTAGGCTGGACCCCTGCTCACAATAACGACCGAACGTCAGTGGCAGATGGTCATAATCTGTTATTTGTTGTGCAGCCTGTCACTCGGCATGTCTCAGTTGTACTGGAGCTGGCAATGAGCTCTGCATTGAATGCAAACCTGGTTACCAGCTCAATGATCTTAAACACTGTGTTGGTAGGTACCTGTATTATTTCTGTTCTGTGAATTCTCACTTCTGCTTTAGATGTCACTGATCAATTGTGCATTTGCTCTTGCCTCATAATGAGAGCAGGCTACTTGCAATGATGTTGCCAGCCTGCAATCTGTCTGTGTTCTTGCTGTCTCATCCAGAAGACTAGAAGGCCCTCAAAGAATGTATACTTCCATGTAGCCTGAAAAAAATCCGCCATCGGAAGAAATTGTTCTCTATACACAGTATCTTCAAGTCACATATGTTAGTGTTTGTGGCATATGTTTATGCTGCCTAGCAATATAGTGCATAGTTTTGGCATGCTAAAATTGTATTGCTTCTTCCAGGGCTAATTGAGCATTTTGGATTATACTTATTGACTTGTATGTAGCATTCTGGTAGTTGTCCGCATCCAATATATTTTGACCGGTGTTTTATAACTATGGCAAAAAGTACCATTAGTGTCGGATATTTCTTTCAGATACTGCTACTGCTACGTTTATTTAACTAAGCATTGCGCCATGTTGTTGCAATCCATTGTTACTGGAACACAGTCCATAATGTTCGTTTTCTTGCACTGCAGATGTTGATGAATGCCTGGAGGTATCTTCATGCAGCCTTCCTCACCAAAAATGTATCAACATTCCAGGATCTTTCAAGTGTGGATGTGAAGATGGATTTGCAGTTAGCAGCAACGGCAGCTGTCAAGTACGACCAAAAGGTAATTATATATTATGTTGTTGTTGTTGTAACCGTTTCATTTGTTAATGCAGTTCTGTTCACCACTTGCAGTTACTTTCAGTATGTGTTTTATTTAATGATGGCTGCATATTATGCAGCAAAGTAATCTCAAGAAGATAGTCATAGAGCCTCATGTTTTATTGATGGAAAAAAATTACTTGATCAGAAGTATAACTTTTATCTAGTTATTTACTAATAAACAGTTAGGGCAGCATTGATATTAAAAACTGTTCAAAGTCATGTCTATTGTGTGATTTATTTTTTTCTGAAGTGAAACTGAGGTGAACAGCCTAAGCACACAGCACTGCAACCATTTTTAGTTTGGTGTAATTCCATTTGTAATCAGCACTTTTGACAACCTGCAGTTTGGTCAAACGTTGACCCATATGGAGACCCATCATCAGGTATGTTTACAGGCAGCCTGCAGTGGAGCGGAACTTGTCTCAGTTTGCGTTTCTGAAGAGCCATAGTTACAGCATTAGTCCTAGCTTCCCCTTTAGCTGCTCCTTAGGATGTTGGGTTAACCTTTACCGCTCCCAGCAGCTGAAGCATGCCACATCTCCTCTTTTTCACAGTTTTCCTGATTGACAGACATTTGAGTGCTTCTCTGAATCAAAGGACAAAGGATTAACATCACTGCAGTTGCATTGATTGTGCAGCTGGCATTAGCTGACTGGCAGCTGTCATAGAGGCCTTTTAGCATGTTTTTGGCCCTGTATGTGTGGGCTTTATGTGGAACATGGGTGGATGTCCAACTACAACTGGGTTAGCTGCAGAAATCAGTGGCCATAGATTCACCAGTAGCTGTATGGATGTGGCATCCCAGTGGCAGGCTCTGAGCACAGTCACAAGTAGCATGACCACCCAGAATGGCTTGCATCTCATGTCCTATGGCAATCTTCATTGTGGAGTGTGTGATAACTAGTGGATTGAAATTTGTGTGAAAATGCTAATAGACTATGTGTATTAAGGTGACTGTAAAAATCACGACTGTATAGCAGTTTATTGGGTTTAACTTGTCACAATATTGACGTATTGCTAAAGCAACTACTTGGATTTTCCATGTTGCAAGTTGTTTGCTCTAGAAATCATGCAGCCAGTGATGTCAGTATATGTGTATTTTATACGTGAGCATGCTTAGAGAACTCCTTTTATATTGACTCCAGGTTCTAGATCTGCTGCAAATAATAGTGCAAAGAAAAAGTCATCTTCAACATCTCCTAAGAAATCCACATTGTCTTCATCTAGTCACAAAGTGCCTTCTGGAAACAACAAAAAGAAAACGGCAAAGGAGAAAGCAAAAGAGCGGATGCTACGTCGTTATGGATGGTTATATGTCGGCATTCTGTTTTCACTGCTGATAGTGCCACTTATTCTGCGGAACCATTCAATAATACAGTGCATGTATGTATCGGGTGTGTGGGCTGGCTTGTTTTGGTTTTGCACAGTTGTGGACCGTTTCATTGTTTCATCACGTAAATGATCGCCTCTTTGTGTACCATGCCATACCTAGAAAAACCTAGTAACTGGTGAAATCTTTGTGCTGGTTGTTGTGCAAGTACTGTTCTTGAGTGTTTATTTTATTGTCATATTATTGTGTGCATTTGTGTTTATTAGGGCTGGAAATGACTGCATTTTTATTCATAGTTTTGGCATTTTTATTCATAGTTGTCAAAATTGTTGGTTAACTTCCCCCAAACCACTCCATTTTCCACATGGAAAATGGAGTGGTTCGGGGGTAGTTAGGGTCGCCCACAGTTACTGAAAATAGCGTCAGTCGATAGAGCACATATGAGTTCCTATTAGTCTTCTATAGTAACTATGTCCGTATCTTGCACCGTTACTGAGATATTGCGAGATATTTGTAGAAAATTGCTGATTTCAACATACCCACCTATTTAGGGCCTCTGTTGGGGGTGACCCAATTGGAATTTCGCCGATATCTTTAGCATCAGCAAACTAGCGTCCCTGGTAGTGATTTGACGTAGGAACCGGTTCCAAGGAACCGGTTCTAAAGCTCCAGAATCAGTTCCAAAACCGGGTACCCGGAACCGTTTTTTGAATGTTGTGTCGTTACGCATTGTATAATTTGTGTATTATACGAGTCTTTGTACGTCAATAATGAAAGCAGAAACATTGGCTTGAAGCTAATGCGTCTTAGTTTTCACTTTTTCATTCATTCATTCATTCATCTGCTTCATAGCCATTTTGTGTAGTTGTGTGCTGCTGAAAGATAGTCTTAGAGACAAACTAAGGGTGTTTTGTCTTATTTCAGAAACCGAGCAGGGTGATATGTGACTTTACCTGCGCCAGAAGATTATATTTCGCCCGGCGTTTGTCTGTCTGTCTGTCTGTTTGTCCGCAAGATAACTCAAAAACTACTGCGCCGATTTTGATGAAACTTTGCATGTAGGTTACCTACACTGTAATAATTGATTTGTGACAGTCACAAAAACTTTTGTGACCATTACAAAATAATTTTGTGAGTATAATTTTGTTACAGTCACAAAATTTATTTTGTAAAATTATCAAATCCTTTTGGTCATATTTAACCAAATATTTTGTGTCCAACCTTAACCCTAACAACCGAATCGGGTAACCCGGTTCCAACAACCGGGTACCTGGTTCCTAAACCGGGTAATAAGTCAACTCACTAGTCCCTGGGTGTTGTTTGTGCGATCCTGTGTTTTGCCATCTTAGTAGAAGACCGACTTGTGACAGACATATAGACAGACGGGCGGACACTAGATGACAGCAAGTATGGCGCCAGCATAGCATTGCTTGGGTAAAACTAATAACTTGACGATGAAAATCAGAATGGCTCAATGATTTTTTGTTCTTTGTTTTTCATTGTTCACAATGTACAGTTTGTGTGTTAATGTATAGTGTTGTAGCGCGATTCGTTGCATTTGTGCTGTACATGTATGTTAATTATCATATGAGGGCCACCGGGAATTTTCATTTAGAAAGTTAAAAATCCACTTTTAGCACACAATTTCCGGAAAATTTTCTCTCCCCTCCAGTTGATACCATCAGAGGTATGATGATTGTCTGGAGATTAGGAGGAAACATAATTAGAGCTGTTCTGTGCGGCATTGTGTGCAACAGTTGTGTGCCCAGAGATGTGCACACACGTGAACAATTCTTTCATTTGCATATTGGTTTTCTTATATTTGCGTGTTGGTTTAGGCTTAGGTTGTTTGTGTGTGTTTGTTTAGGTTTTGCATTGTTTTGTGCTTTTTGTGTGATAATGAGATCATTTTATTCTTGTGTTGTGTTGGGTTTAGTTTCTTCAGTACCAAGCCGTGACTAGAAAGAACGTCTCCGAATTGACCTATTCTGCATCAGATGGGACATAAAACCTTAACTGTCCGTCAATTCAGAAAATTCTCTCTATCAAAATAGTGTCAAAGTATTTAAATATTTCAATACATTTGACTTTTTGGTGTATGCTTGCTTGAGTACACACATCTGAGCCTATTATGTATATTGTGTATAATAATAATAATAATAATAATATTAATAATACTAACGATAATAATAATACGAATTATTATTATCGTTATTATTATTATTATTAGATTGACTCCTCCGAGTCGACCTAATGAAGTGGGTCTCAAATGCCTGTCCGTCCGTAAGTCCGTCCGTCTACAAAAAGTTTCTTCAATTTCAATGAAATTTGGTATGTAGGTAGAGGTCGATGAGTGATGCATGACGGTATGCAGTATGACCTGATCCAAGGTCAAGGGCAACGTCACGAGCCATTGAAGTCGGAAATTCGGCCATTTTCAAAGGCTATCTCCCCCATTTATAATGGGGGCTGGCAATTGACCACGGATTCTTAAATTAGGGCACAATACCTAAACCTTATCGCGGCCGAATTTTTGATTTTTGTCCTAGTTTTTGTGTCACGTGACTTTGAAGCTGGCAGTAACTAAGTAGGAGTCGACCGCCACGCCAGTCCCGTACGGGACTAATACTACGGGAGCTATGATAACCGCCCTAGGGCCCCCTCAGTACCGATTTTTGGTATTTCCTGGTAGTTTGGGACCTATACAACAGATTTATTCAATGTTTCCATCCAAAAAGTTGTCCACTGGTGTTTTGGGGAATGCTTTTCCCAAGTACCGTTAATTTTCACATTTTTCGCAATTACTAGTCGTT
>Ga0209780_1002248_pt1 | contig 13560 bp, 9 predicted proteins | sample WorMetexBAHAMAS2_FD_187384 | JGI IMG/M metagenome (GOLD analysis project Ga0209780, IMG submission 187384) | Marine gutless worms symbiont microbial communities from Max Planck institute for Marine Microbiology, Germany - Inanidrilus exumae... | ecosystem: Host-associated > Annelida > Digestive... | reverse complement strand
AAAATGCATATTCTGCCCCCTCAATCATTATTTTGGGGGGCAGCTGCCCCCCACTTCTCGCGTCCATGGCGACGCTGCCTAAAAAAGATCAGCAGATGCCTTGAATCGCTGCATGTGAAACAGAGTATGCACACATAAGATTATCTGATTTACTTATTAAAGCAATATTTTAATGTAAGTGATATATATTTTATGTTGTAACCAACATTGCCAAGTCGGTTTGTTAGAGCAAAAAATCAGCATGAATGCAATCAAACGTTTGGCTACCTTTATGGCTTACGGTCGCTGTATTCCAAACACCACAACGTACTCAGCATTACTATTTGTATACTCAGAAGTAGTAGTGTTAGCTAAGCATCAGGCAGCATGAGGGATATTAAAATGCGAGTGAAAAATTCTGAAAACCTTTTCACAGAGAAACAAACCTTTCGGGGACTTGGCCTATTTGCAAAGTGTAAAGTTCAACCATGTGTCATTCCACAATATACTGAACTAGAAAAACCACCACTTATGGTTGCACTGACCTGACCGTGACTTTGTCTCATCTCGTAAGATGCACGACGTCATATAGCCAAAATATATCCTGTGAATTTCACCGCGACTTTCAACTATGAACTATGAGCCTGACCATCGGACTTGACTAGCGTTGAGGTGAACCAGCTGTCAAATATCTAGCCAATAGCCAGATACAATTGACCGATTGCTCTACCTAAACCACCAAGTGGTTAATAAACGTTTTCACATCCACTAATACTGCCAGGCTATTATTAGTTTTAATTGGCCTATGTCAGTATCTGTACAGAAAGTCTACAGGTTGTTCGAAGATTACATCACAAGCATGCAAGTTGTGCACATACGCTGCATAATAAATTTACTCATTACTGTTTGATTATCTGGATTCTATTAATGTCAAGTAAACAGTTTCTGATAACAACATGCACATTTCTTACAGTCATAAAATATCTGGATATAAACAATAGTATATTTATTTACAAACCGACAGAGAACGCAAGCTATACAGATTGGAACCATACAACAACAACAACAACAAAAAACAATATCGCCAAAAAGTGAAATCAGCAGTAACAGACATTTCGTAGAAAAACATTCACTCGACGACCAAAAAGTACAGCAATTATTATAATGCAGACAACGCGTTTAAAACAAAGTGTCGCCCTAACGGGACGCAACACGACTGGCCCGCCGTGTGCTGCCGCGTGGTGAGTTACGTTACATATGCGCCGCGTTACAGACGACGCCGACAGACGACGATCGACGCCCGCAACCGTTACTAGTCTGGCCCTCCTACACTATGTATAGGCGGGCCAGTAACAATGTTTTCTGTCGATCAGTTAGGCACCATGAACAAAGCCGAAGGGCCAGAAACGCTGCCTGCAACGAACACTGGACTGACGGGCACTGATACTCCAACAGCAGCTGGCACGACTTGAACAGATTGGACAAGTGCTGACACGGGCAGCAGTGGAACCGATGTCACCGGTCCAAGTACGGTACAAAACTGTGTGGCCGAGTTAGACGGAGAAGAAGTCGCGACCGTCAGTGGTGTCGCTGACTGGTAAGCGATCTGGGATGGCACGGTCGGCGTCGGACACAGAACCAGCTGGCCGATCGTCGGTGACAGACCGGAAGTCAGCTGGTGCGACGACGCGGACGACAGCACGGACGCCACACACTGTGACTGCGCCAAGCCTCCGACGTCATTCACTTGCTGCTGATCCAGAGTCAACACAAAGCCACCAGCTGCAGCAGCCGGCATCAACACCGGCGGTGATATCACTTCCACAGCAGCGGTGCCGGCAGCGGCAGACGTCGGCAACTTGGCACATCCTACAAACACACAACAACAACACTTTACGCTTCAGTCGCCTACTCCGAGAGTTCTTGACGTCCGCCCTTCACGACTCATCACTGTTACGGACCGCTCATTTTCAACAGCTGGACCACGACTCTGAAGACGTACAGTCTGCCTCGTCACTCACAAACATGTCATAGAAACTAAAATTGTACTTATTTGGAATTTCAACAATCATCGGGGAGGGGGTAGAGAACGGCGCCGCCGCCGCCAGTCATTTAGTGTGAAGTCGGAGTCAGTCATTTGCATGTGACTGAGTCGACGCCGCCAGTCATATACTTTAAAGCGCCCTCAATCATATACACAGCGGCGGCGTTTATTGATGTGTAATGTGTATGTGGATTAACGTGAAGCCATCTGCCAACAGCCAGAAACATTTTTCCAGGACCCTGTCGTATGCCAGCGATGTTTAAATGTAAAGACAAACAGCAGTTACTATGGGGTCCAGGGCAGAGCCCCGGCCGCCAGTGACTTTTTTCGTATATACAGATAAAATCTGAGCTAATTTTAGCGAATTTGGCATCTGCACCTTCACCATTGTGTCCGCTTCCCACATCATAGCCTAGAAAATTCCAGGACTTTCCAGGACCCTTCACTAAAATTTCCAGGACTTTCCAGGACCAAAGTTACCAAACCCATTTTCTAGGACTTTCCAGGACCAGACAATTTTACAAAAAGAAATCCAGGACTTTCCAGGGGGCGTGGGAACCCTGCCATTCAAGGCTGTTAACTGGGGTGTTGGCCAACACGGACTGACCTGCATAATAGCCATAAAACGGTTGTTGTCATTGTAGTGGTAACAACAGCCGTGTCTGATGTGTCATATGTTACTGTGTGTGTAAAACAGTAAGCCGATAACTTACTAGTTTGACCACGAACGACTTTATTGCAGTTTGAACTGCTGCCGCCTGCAGTCACTTCCTGACTTTGTGCCTTCTGCACCAGTGAATCCTGAAGCATCTGCACCACAGTTCGGCCATGCCTCGAACCAGACCTTGTGTCGCTATTCACACTGTCCACGGAATGTAAGTTGTTACTAGACGAACAAACTCCGCGTGAAGCCGACTGACGAGTGACAACGATGGGCTGTGATGACAGTGATGGGCGGGCGCCTGTGAGCTGGGCAATTGTCAATGATCGACTCACCGCGACAGGTGACTGATGCATTTCTACAACGCACAGAGTCAATTCACAATTCAAACGGATTTTGACTCATATTGTATACAATTAAGTCTAACAATAGGCTCAGCTATCACAAAGGAACTGCGTGACTTGCTAAGTCAGCTGAATGACTCATTGCTTTACTTCCAACCTAACACAGAATGTCATTTTCTTCACAGCCAATCTCTTGGCTTAGTACTGAAAAACTAAATCTAACGTGACAAAAGCCAACATGCATCCCTAACAAAATATACTATAACACAAAATATGCACAAAAACTAAAGCCGGATTTGGTCACCCCTGACGACCTCTGGCCTGGAAACGGCACGGGCCTATTCTTCAGGAAGTAAATAAGTAAGAAAGTAAGTTCGTAAACGAGTTATACAGCACCGAAATTGATAAATAAATCGGGGTGCATTTCAGACACGGAGCCCGTACGGGGCTAAGTCAGTTGTAATCTTGTCAACTGTTGCACAACTGTACAAAAAGTCTCATCTGAAAAGGCTTGCAATAAATGAATGACCTTGAAGGTCATTCAAGGTCATCGGAACTGCCGCAATTCGACAGGCCACATATCACTTCTTCAAGTGATGTGGTCGACAGTCACAAACGTTTTTGAGATATTACCACATGTATAGTGTATATGACAGTCTATGACCTTTTTGAAGTACTTCAGTTTCAACAAGACAGTTGAAATCACAAACAACGTGCACTTTCCAATTCATGTGTAAACATCGTAGTTAATTCATACTATATTTGCCGAGGCATGGGAGTTACAAAGGCTTTAGACAGCAAAAGTTACCTTTGAAGTCACCAGCATAGTTGACATTCGATAGACAACATATGATTTCCTATCAGTCTTTCATTGCATGTCTATATCTTGTTCCACTTCTGAGATATCACCAGTTATTTCCCCAAATTTACAGAGGGCACGTGCCACTGAATACATTCCCTTGGGGTAATCTACAACATATGCACTAGTACTGGTCAGTATCAATCTGCACATGAAATCTGAAGTGACCAGTCTCATCGTTTCGAAGACATAACTCGGGCCCAAATTTTAAAAATGGGTCACGTGACTCTAATCATGCCCCTTTTGGGAGTGGTTTATCATTCTGTGGCTAACATTTGATATAGCCTACCTATACATAAAATTTGACAATTCTAGCTTCAGCCATCACAGACTGTGATTGGGCCCCAAAAATTTTAAAACGAATCACATGACCTTGAGTATGCCCCTTTCAGGGGTAATTCGTCGCCACAAGGATAACACTAGATACAGCCTACCTATACAAAATTTGTTGATTCTAACTAGGTGAAGCCTGAGTGTTGACATTTCAACCAAGGGACATCATACTTAAATATTGCATGAACAGGCGTGCTTATCTGCTTTGTCATACGACCAACAACTAAAATTTGAATTTAAAAAAATTTAATAAAAATAATAAATTTACATAAACAATCATCTGATAAACGTCCACTCACATTTACGAGGTCAGTCATACCTTACTGTGGCCTCCTTGAAATATTAAACTATTACCGTGCAAAAAATGTTATGTTGAAGTGTAATAGTTTGATATTTCATCGATCACCTCACCATGACCTGTAACCACTGTACATGACTACTTCACCATTCGATTATGGCAAACGTCACGTGACCACATTTAGACCAATCAGCACAGCAGCTTGTAGTTGGTCATATAACAACAGATCTAGTCGTACTATAGTACTGTACACATATCTTTAAACGACATCTGAAAATCCACTTCTTTGGACAGTCTTACAGCGCCTCTGTATCCTAGAACATTAAGGTGCTATATAAATGCTATAATATTATTATTATGACATATTATAGTATTTCCATCAGACAATGTAATCATAATAATAACCGTGGCAAGGTTTATGGTGCTGTAATCATGGCAAAGCCATTGTGCGGGGGAGCCATTGTGCAAGTTCATCCGGTTCATTTGATGAATACAGACTCAGCGCCAGGCGGCCCCGACCCTTAGACCAAGTCCACTAACTTGAACTGTGAGTCTGAATGTATCTGGCTGCTATCAGCTACGTCTATCATTGCCCTTTTTATAACATAATATGGCCTGACCTGATACTCGTTTCAATGTTCCACTGTGACGTGCAAATATAGTTGCTTACAGCAGGTTACAAGAGACAAGTCATGTTACAACTTCGTTCTCACCTGCCAGTATCGAAGCTGTTTCTCCACAACGCGTCATCTCCGCATCATTAGACTGTGCTGCCATCGTGGTTGTAACATCACAGGTAGCTAAACCTGAACCCGTTGAAGGTTCCAAAATATGACTAGTGTTGTGCATTGCACGGCATAGTTTGTCGTCGGCTGTCATAAGTCGTATGCTAAACGAACGTGACGATGCATCCAGCCAATCATCATCACTCACAAATGGACTGCCATCATCAGCTGTCAATTTACAAACACATCACAACCATGTGATCACAGCGTGGTCTGTGTGTCTGTCTGTGTGTTTGGCAAATGGGTGAGCTGTGCAAAAACGGTTGAAGCGATCGTGAGTCCGTTTGGGGGCTAACAAACATGGGTTCAAGAAATCATATATTAAATGGGGTCCAGGTCACCCCATGGGAAGAGGTACTTTTGGGGGACATGACCCATCCTAATGCATGAATACATTGCACACTGTTCTCACGCCACCACATGTGGCGAATGAATGCATTCGGTGAGGTGGGAGGGGTGATAAGACATTGATGGCAATGTGGCTCTTGCCAAATTACTCTGGACACTTGTTATTATTATTATTATTATTATGTCTTACATTATCTTGTCAAATATCTGCAACTTTTATGACTAAGAGCAGCCCACGTTTTACATTTAAGCCTGTACTGTAACTGAGGCATGTTCCGTAGTCAAGCGGCTTGCAAGCCAGATCATTCTACAGAAAGTGTTTGGCAAGCTGCTTACAAACCACTTGCATGCAACAGTAAGTAGGTCGGCAATGTACTTAACTGTGCTAGACGACAAAACATGGTGGATGAGTCGTTTGTTTTCATTTGTTTTTAAAAGTTGAATATCGGTCGGAAGTTGCTCGCAAACAGATTTATATAGTTTTATGTAGTTTATTTGATAATAATAACAACTGTGATGGAGGTTGGTAACTGCGTGATCACGAGGGTTGTGACGAAGTTCGCATTCAAATTCGGCGACGTTCGAACTTTGAACGTTTTTAGCAGATTCGAAATTCGACGAATTTTTTGCACGCCCTATCATCGAACTCGAATCGAAGTAAAGTATAAAGTAAAGTATACGTCAATTTGTATAGCGCATTACGCATGCGCCTCTAATACGCTCAGACCTGGATCACATAGTTTTACCAGCAAATTACACCATGCCTGCCTTTACTCCCCAGCCACAGAGCATCACCGCCCTTTGGCTGGTACTCATTTTACCGTCCCACGGAGGGTAGAAGGCTGAGTACAGAGTCGTTGGTTACATACCGAAATAAAGTGCCGCCTCCGGGAGTCGAACCCAGACACGGTCATCCATCCCAGTACTAACTGGGCTCAGCGTAAGTTAACGTCGTTGATCTAGACTAACGACGCTACCAGTACGCCACGCCACCACCATGGGCACTGCACGTTTACACAGACCAGTCACCGGAACAAGTTAACAACAAATGCGCGTTGCCTAATGGCCCAAAAGGACCGAAAATAATACTAAACATGGCTGACCGTTACCTTAGCAAAGACGACATTAGCAGAGTGGTCCATTTTGGATTTTAGGCAATGCACTTACATATTCGTTGTGTAATGCAAACAAAAGTCAAAAACAATAACGGACAAAAAGTATATGTCAAAATTGTTAACGTATGATCAAATTCGCATTTGCATTCGAACAAATTTGTGTCATGAAATTCGCATTCAACGAATGCAAATTTTTCTCAGGTTCGTCACAACACTTGTACTCACTGCTCTGCTTGCATTCCGTTCCGTACACAATCCAAAGCAAGCAGGCACGGCAAGCGGCTCGGTTGCAGAACACGTCTCTGGACAGCACCTGTGACGACGTGCAACAAAAACAGCTGCCAGGAGGCAGACATGACGTACTGACCAGTATCAGTGGACGGTGACGAGGAAGGAGCCAATGATGAGTCATGCAACTGCAGAGCCATGAGTTGCTGCTGCAGACGGCAGTTCTGCTGCTGCAGCCGTGACCTGCTTCTCTCAAGCTCTTTACTCTTCATCTTCAGCATCTGCCGGCAACAACAGCCATCGACTGAGTTTGAAGCCGAACACAGCATTTCTGCTCCACGTTATAAGCAGCCTTAACAGCCTTATACAAATAACAGCTGCCAAAGACACAAGTAACATATACCAACGGTACCGGACCGCTATTTCGACAGTGCCAAAGGGTTAGGTTAGTATCAGTTAGAGTTTAGGCTTAGGTTCAGAGTTAGGGTTAGTTGGGTTAGGGACTGGACCGTTGGAATTGCAGACCTTCGGAATAGTGGCCCTTTGGAACAGCGGACACCAACACCATCTCCGTTATAGCGGTCGTTTTTCAAGTGAACCTTAGTTTGCTGGTTCCCCTCAGTTTCTTGCTTTGCTTGTCATAAAAGAGAACCTTTGGGAGTGGCACAGGTTTTTTACGGCATGGACTCCGGGCCTATTTTAGCATGTATTATTACATAAAGTGTGTATTATTAAAAGCGTGCTATACATCACTAAAAAAACTTCTGCAATATTAAAATTTGTCAGATTTCAGTAAATGAAGACAACAATTTACGCTTTTTATAATCTTTTTGTATTGCAACAATCGCTCATTTCATTCATGCTTCCTATATATGAAACTTAGCTATCGCAACCAGGTCGCCCAGCATGGGCAAGACAAAAGGACTGCTATCATACAATAATAATAACAATAATACACAGTTTTATGGTGTCATATATCGAACAAGTTGAACTGCAGATGCTGACTCACGACTAAGCATTACGGTCTGTACAGTGATGCTAGATGTCAGTTCATGCTATTTGCTCAAACATCCACACTAATCGAATCAATAAAGCTATGAAAAAAAACTGTAGGCTAATTTCAATAAACACATAGTGAGAAATATTTGTATGCCATTGCCAGTATATAACATAACACGTACGTCAAAAATTAATGACTGAAAAATAAAAACCTCTCCAGCTTCAGGTGGGCTTTGCCCCTTGACCCCACTGGGGGGGCACAGCCCCATACCCACATATAGGTTTGCACTCCATGCTCACCATGAAACTGTGTATTGTTAAATTTTTCTTTTTGTTAGAATAGGCCCTGGCATGATGACCTTCCCATCATCCAACCAATGATGTCAAAGCACTGAAAGAGATGTAAAACACCAACATGGCCTTCTTCATCCATTCGTAAAGGAAGGGACATAGCTCACTTTGTCGGGTTTTCGACGCCAGTCATAAACAGTAACTGTTAATATTAACAGTGCTTTGTCACTGACGGCTGGGTTTCAGGAAGAGCAACAAATGTGTAAAAACCAAACACAGCTTCAGCCATCTTTAAGGACTCTTAGCTGTTTCTGTATTTCTGATGCACATCGGTGGGTATTCAATTTAGCTTTTTCCTTGCTCATTGTATTTAAGTTTTTGACCACAGAGAGCAGACTGGCTATATCATCAGCTTTTTGCACATGTCACACGTTTGTCCATCATATCACAAAGCTGGAAAGTGTCATTAAATGTTTATGTGACTTCATAGCAAACTCATTATACCTGAACATACTTTACAGCCATCTGCAAGACATCAAGATTAGAACTTCTCCGTTCCTCAGAAGATGGTATTTGCTGTTTTAAACCTTCAAAGCAGTCCTTTAAAACAGCTCGTCTGAAAGTCAGACAACACACATTTTAAAGTCTTATAATGACTACATTCATTTATTTGGTTATACTATACAAATAACAGTGCAGTCTATTTTACACATAAACAGACTAAACTCAATGTAACCAGCATATAGGTTTATGCATCACTGAAATATGCAGCATTTCAAATGAACGAAATCATAATAAATTTACAATATTTTTGATAAAAATATGGTGAAAAACTCAACGAGCACACACGTATATATCTCCTTATGTATTTAGACGAAGATCCTTCAGTTTTGATACAACAGTTAAAATAACAGGGACATATGCTACTGGATTTGTGTGTAAACACAGCATAGTTAATATGTGCTATCTTTCACGAGGTATGGGAATCACAAAGGTTTCAAACAACAAAAGTGACCTTGAAGGTCACTCAAGGTCACTGGCATCGGTACCATTCAACAGGCCACATATCACTTTCTCTGAGATATTAGCAGTTAACTTACTTCCCAAAACTCAGAGGTCACGTGACCCCGAACATATTCCTATAGGGTAATCTATCCTGCATGCATTAGTAATCATCAGTATCAATCTGCAAACCAAATATGAAGTGCCTAGATTCATTCATTCCAAAGATACATGATTGATTGGGGCTGCAAAACAAAAATAAGTCATGTGACCTGACTACCGCATTTCAGGGGTGGTTTGTTATTCGAGGCTAATATTGCATACATTCTGTGTACAAAATTTGAAGACACTAGCTTCAGCCATTCTAAAGAAATGAAGAAAGAACAAAAGCACAAAATTGTCGTGATTTAGGGGTGGTTAGGGTCACCCGAAGTCATAGGCAATGCCACCATAAGAGTTCGCATTAGCCTTCCACAGTCACTACGTCCCCATCTTCCCCATCTTACATTGTTTCTGAGATACAGAAGGATATTGGTCAAAAACCACCAATTTTAACCTAACTCACGTGAATTTAGCACCCTCGTTGGGTGACCCTATTGGTATTTCACTAAGTTATTTAGCATCACAAAACAAAAGTCCCAGCACTATCATGTGGCACTGTTTGTTTCACAATACGATTAGCAGTTTTGATGCAATACCAGCTGGTGACAGGCAGATGGACTGAGAGACACAGAGCCATAGCGTATACCGTCCTATCATAGTGTCACGCGGTAAAAATCAAGGAATTACTTCAGTCTTGTCTATTTTAAAATGCATATGACAACCTCGAGACCACACACACGTTGTACAGATCAGACAGCAAAACGTTTATGGTTTAATTTTCCTTTGAAGCCATATGGCTAACAATTTTTGTATCATCTGCATTCTGCAAACTAACTCTTACTGGTCATCTCACAATCCAAATATCTAACGAATATAACGAACAATAGTGGAACTAAAACTGATGACGATTTCTGACCTGTTCTTCTCCAGCTTGTTATGTGTCTGTCTTGTGTTCTCGTTAACACCATTACTGAAAGTAAAAATACAAATCAAATGTAAATATACTATGCACACTTCTTTCTTCTTTGCGGGGAAACGTTGCCATCTATGCTGATGCCTCTAATACTGCGCACACCGTTGTCACTAGTTTTCTTAAGCAGTTAATAGGTGTTTGGTCAGTGGAAGACTGTGAAACAGGACAGGAATAGGAGAGACGGATGATGAAGAGTAATCTGTTACGGGTCTTCAGAGGGGGCCACATAATTAAGTAATTAAGTGAAGCAAAAATACCCCTAAAAGCTCTTAAGCGAGATTGTATCGGCCACTTCAACAACACTTTTGCTAACTGTGGTAATGGAGGTGGGCAATGGATTCACAAAACTTTCAGATAGCTGTTACTTATTAACATTTACATTTGATCAAAGTCAGCTACAGTCGGCCATACCGGCACCTCCTTTTTCTTCTATGACCTTGAACTTTAATCTATAACATCGACCGTTCAATGTGACCTTGATAATGTCAAGGGTGCTGTCCAGACTGCCAGTGCTGAGGTCAGCGAAGTCAGCAGAATCGTAAAATTGTATGTCCAGCAAAGCAGTGATGACTCCGCTGCCACCAGCAGAAACAGCGGATAGCGGAAAAAAATCCTTGCTGAGTGCTAGAAATAGACGTTGTTTGTTTACGTTCGTTTTGCGAACTTGCGAAGATGACAAACGTTTGGTTTTCAATGGTGAGAAAAATGAAAATAATGCACTTTGAAGTTATACAGCATACACAATGAGTTTTAAAAAGTAGGGTTAGGACGATAGTGGAAAACCCAATAGTCCGATAGTCGATAGTATGGGTCAAAATTATCGGCCGATGCGATAGCGGAGCGATAGTTTGGAGATCGTGCTGCTGTGCCTGACAAAGAATTGCTTTAAGAGTATCGGATCGCCGTCGAATCAGACGATAACGAATATTAATTTATTATTAGTAAACATTACTCATTAAATGATCTGCTTACAGCAGAAGTTACAGCAGAAGTTGGTTATATTAGACCAGTCAAAGTAGGGCTGGATTAGAACAAATTGCAATAGACGGTTTTTTGGCTTTAACTTGTTTATTAGGTCCCTCTGATGAACATATAAAAAGTCTCCAACATTTGGACACCGGGAAAGTGGTTAATTTGCATAAGTTCAAGATAAATTCAAGAAATACAGAATGAGGCATTGCAAATGTGACAAGACGTCACCATGACGTAGAATGACATTCAGAGGCAATTATGTCATTCATGATAGGAGTTCGTATTCACTTGGATCATCGGTGCTTGCATCAAAGTTGCTATTTTGACATAGTCCTTTACATTCACCACATGCGCTGGAACATTCAAGCTCATTCCGTTTGCAACTATATCGTTGAGTGTCACAGTTGCCCTTACACTGACATCTGACCAATTTCAGTAGTGAATCAGGAGCCACTGGCGAATCCATCGTCTTCGGTTCAAGCTGTCCCTTCCGTAGACACTAGCCCCATTTCTCGGGGCCCACATAGTTCCCCATCCATTCCTGGACCTGACAAAAAACTCGGAACGAGTGGTAGTATTTGGCTGCATCGGTTGTTGGGGGAAGGGTTTGAACTTCAACGGTAGTTGGACTTTTTGCAACCTTGTTGCAAAACTTTGTCTTTCGCAGTCCGTCAAGAGTGTTTAAAGTTTTCAAATTGTGCTAAGTTATTACCCAGTCAATCCGACCGGGTTCTGGGCTATCGTATTAACTCCAACCCCTGGACATAACTTCTCAGTTCTCGGCGCTACACGCCCTTAAAGGTTCAAAAATGCATTTAAAATAATCATTTTTTTACTTTCACGGCGCGTAGCGCCAAAACTTGCACAGTTATGGTTAAGATAATGGTGGGGTCTGATAGATTATGGAATTGGCTATCCAACGCGTGCTTAACAAAGTCAACTGGCCAACGGGCTCCGGAGATATGGCTCTCGGCGCAGAAGTTATCTGTAAATTGAAGCTTTGGACGGCGGCCATCTTGAATTTATGCAAATTAACCACTTTCCCGGTGTCCAAAAGTTGGAGACTTTTTATATGTTCATCAGAGGGACCTAATAAACAAGTTAAAGCCAAAAATCTTCTATTGCAATTTGTTCTAGGTCCAGTTAAATGATTGCGAGATTTACTGGCCTATATTTAGGCTAGCATGCTCTAACATTTCAATAATTCAAAAAATAGAAGCATAGCCGTCGAAACTACTTCAGAATGTCAGTTCATTATCTCCATAACATTTCATAGAACTATTGGTACAGCAATCAGTGAAAAACTATCGGGACCGATAGTCATCAGATAGTACAACAATCGGACGAAGCGATAGTCACCATCGTAATAACCCTAAAAAGTGTCGATTAGTTAACTTCTCATTTGCCGACACATTTGTGTTTGTCTACATCAATCACTGACGAAATGTCTATTTTTAGAAGTCCTCTACATTTGCTGTTTTCCATCCAGTGAGTAATTGCTGACTTCACTACTGCCAGCAAAAAATACTGGCAGTCTAGAAATGCCAAAGATGAACCAGCACGCCAAATATCTAGGTCAGAGGCTATTTATTTCAAAAGTTATTACCCAGACACACATACAAATACAGCAGACCAACTGCTCTACTTGGCCACTAAAGTGATTAATAAAGATTAGACTGAGTGCAACTTGGTAGTATGTACTATTGAAAGTTCGTTGATAATAAGTTTAAATGAAAGACCACAAATCAGACAAAGATAAATCGATATTACGCTATGAACTGAACAGCTTGATCTGGGTTACCGGCGCCAGCAAAAGATAGTAATGCAACTAGCTGACATTCGGTCAATGGAGACGCTGTGGGCAAACATGAGACAGCTAAACAGACGCTATAATGTGGCACCATAATTCCACGCATGTACTGTGTATGTGATGTTATAAAATAGCAATAAAACTATTAGTGATTAGTAAAATGTTTGAATCTCTGTTAATGTTGCTCTTTGAGGACAAGCTAGCCTCTGATTCACTACAGTTTGGTTTCAAACAAAATTCAAGCTGCAATCATGCATTGTTTACTTTGAGAAATGTTGTGCATCACTATGTGGCCGATAATTCAACTGTCAATATATGTGCTCTAGATATCAGTAAGGCCTTTGATCGTGTTGATCATTTTGCACTGCTTCAGGGCCTAATGGATAGAAATGTACCTAGAACATTTATTGATGTACT
>Ga0209780_1002247_pt1 | contig 13562 bp, 8 predicted proteins | sample WorMetexBAHAMAS2_FD_187384 | JGI IMG/M metagenome (GOLD analysis project Ga0209780, IMG submission 187384) | Marine gutless worms symbiont microbial communities from Max Planck institute for Marine Microbiology, Germany - Inanidrilus exumae... | ecosystem: Host-associated > Annelida > Digestive... | reverse complement strand
GCCTTACCGCATGCACATTATATAACAGACAGCAGGCAGACTTTGGCACGTGTTATGTAGCGGCACGAGCTTACAGTCTAGAACAACAGAATGTCGGGCGGGCTCAAGCTGGGCTTTGCCATGCATGTAGTTTAACAACTTTGGCATTGAGTTTTTGAACCTGGAATCGTTGTCAGGCATATTACCTCGAGACTACTTAGATTTTGACTGACAGCGAATTTACTGCATTCTGTACCCGTCGTCCGCTGCTGACCACGTGAGTCAAGACCGATGCGTTCGTTCACTGCAGACGGCCAGCCGGTGGCGCCGGCGAACTTTTTTGCGTGTTGCGCGAGCGACAGAACTGTACGGGTGCGCCGGCCGGTGCCCCGCCGCCCGCCTCCCCGGCACGCCGAGCAGGTGCGAGCGCGGATGCGTGGGCCGCTTGCTGCCGATCGGACGTGCGTTGCGTTGTATTACCTGGCCAAGCCGTGAGCGACGAGGCATTAGCATTCGATGATCGCTGTTCGGCACGCGGCGCTGCCGGGTTTGCGACGACTTACTTACTTGCGAATGACGAAAATGTCTAGCGACGTGGTCACTCCGACGTCACTCAGATCACACGCAACTTTACTTTCATGATGGTCCTACAGACTTAACCAGTTCAACTTTTACGCCTGCGTGAAGAGCCAGAGAGAACAGCTGACGCTGAGACTGGGAGCTATGTCGGAGAAGCAGGATGGATCGGAAGTAAAGACGCGACGTTCTGGAACTGTCATCAGGTATTTGACAGCTAAGTCGAACTCCTTTGGCGGTCGCGTCGTCGTGATTCCATACGAGTTGGCGTACCAGAATGCAACTGGATGAGCTTACTTACTACAACTGCGTTTTACAGAGGATGTCAGCTAGTTAAAATCGGTTAAAAGTGTAATTTGGGTTGTCGTTTAAAAGCAGAAATTTCGCGCTGGCCGTCCTGTGAGAAAATCACGATTTTTACTGACTTACTGCGTCCGTAAACGTACGGAAAAATCTTTTCTTTAGCACAACCTCGCGTGCATTTCTACCGTCGTGTTTGACGCGAGCGAGTGACTCCACGGTCATTGGTGTCACGTATATAGACAGGGTATATTTTCGTGACGTGACATTAACGAACTTATGACGGCATCCTACTCGTAAGAACGTTTATAAGCAACAGTGACATAAAGCGTCGCTCGGTTTCTCTGTGACGCCTAAGCGTGTTGCCTCTGACTGGTGGAGACTAGGCCACTAATCAGCTGTGCAGATCGTCAAAATTCCAGCTCGTAGCAACCACCTTATGCTGTAAGATCGCGTGCTGACACGCTCTCCCTGTATCTTTTTCGCTTTTTCCATTTTCATCCTACTTTCCGTCACCTGGAGTATTCCGTTACGACACACACACATAGCGCCATCTAACTGTGCGCGTGCGCTGCGACCTCCGCCGTCAGCACTAGTAGCCTACCCACTACTGTTACGGCCAGTCTGTAGCCAACTGCAACAAGGCAGTCGTAGACATCAGACTTCGCCCCCTGTGCCGCCACCTGGCAAACTTGAAGAAACATACGCGTCGTCTTTGATTCTGGCCCATTTGCTTCATTGTTTGGCATTAGGTGGCGGCGTGGCGTAGTGGTAGCTTCGTTGGTCTAGATGAACGAGGTTAACCTACGGAGGAGCTCCGCCTCGGTGGTAAGCTCCGCCCAGCGTTACGGCGTCTGACAGCTTAATCGTATAAATGCGGTGGCAGTCTAATCAAAGTTGTGGAGGTGCCATAACACGGCCGTACAGAGCGACTATAAACATGTAAACATATCGCCGTGTACCCATAGCCTAGTTAAGTCAGATTGCATTGTTATGAGCAGAGACCAGCTGGATGACTGGGCACGCCTGGCTGCGTCACCGCCTATGGGCTGGCTTGAGCCGTTATTAGCTCGGGCGGCGTGCAATTTGTTGCCAGCGTGTATTGTGTGTCAATACCACCCAGCGTCGTCGACCGTTCTCACCACGCACACAGTTCACATGGGCGACATGGAGAACTCGGCGCCACGGTCTTCCGCCAAGGCTCAGTCATGGACATGGCTCAGTACTGGCTCCAGTATTGTTCAGCGTGTGCACGAACGACCTGCCGACTACACACAGCCGCATATTTATTTATGTTGACGATACCTGTCTGGCCACACACGCGGCTAAATGTTCAGAAATTGAATGTAGCCGGACGGAAGATGTCAAACGCATGGAGGAATATTGTCGCAGATGGCGTCTCAAACCAAGCCTAACCAAAACTGTCACCAGTGTATTTCACCCACAAAAAGTTTCTTCGACTTCAGTGAAATTCCGTGTGTATGTAGCGGTCGATGAATGATGCACGACGGTATGCAGTATGACCCGATCCAAGGTCAAGGTCAAGGTCATGAGCGCTTTAAAGTTGGAAATCCGGCCGTTTTCGAAAGCTATACTCCGCTATTTACAATGGGAGCTGGCAACTAACCACGCATTCTATACGGCATAATATCTAAATTTGGTCGGGCCGGATTTTTGATATTCGGCTTAGTTTTTTTGTGTCACGTGACTTTGAAGTTGGCAGAAACGTCAGTTGCGAAGAGTCGACCGTCAGTCTCCGTACGGGGCTAATTTTTTAGATATGGTGCGGATGAAGAGACAAACATGCAGACACCGGTGAAAACCGTACCACGACGACTCACTGCCTTCGGCGTGGTCGCGTGGATAATGACTGCTTGAAGCTTTGGTCATATATCGCGGATCAGATGGACCGTACTTCGATTGTTCAGTGGGTCAAATTGGTCGTGGGTCATGCTGTATTACCCGTTGTCAGCTCTGAAACTCGATACTCGGCTGATTGCACCACCGACCGTTGTGCGCGTACGTTCTGAAATTCAGTCTAGATCTAGCCAGACCGATCTCGCCGCTACTATATAGACCGTCGTTGAATCAGGTTCAACGCAGTCGCCGCAGCCTTTGCGTCGTTGACTAACACGCGCTGGCGAATGTGACGACGGTAGAGTCGTGAGCTGCCTTGTGTACGTTATTAACGTCATCGTCGAAGGACAGCGTGTTGTCAGTGGTCACACCGAGGCTCTATTCTCCCCGCGAAAGCGAGGTAGTATGTTTTTACCGGCGTTGCTTTGTGTGTCTGTCTGTCTGTGACCACGATAACTAAAATGATTGTGGACTGATTTGTACCAAATTTCATGGGAAGGTTCCTAGGGGGAAAGGGAAGACCAAGTTCGTGTTTCATTATGATCAGTAGAGGGATGTGGAAGTAACGGTCAAAAAACTTCATAAACCGGCGATTGTTTACATTTTATACTTCTAGTAGTAGGTGTGGCAAGTGTTGCCAAGTGTTGCGACAAAAAAACCCAAATTTTGCTTTCGCGGGGAGTTGTACTCTGTCAGAGTACTTTCCATCTAGTTGTTCTTGTAACAGGGACAGTTACGTCGGCGACTGTGACATCGTCGATTTGTGTGTGGTTCCAGTCGCTGGCGTGTACTGGTAGTACAATGACGATCGTCGAGGATTTATCTCGGTTCAGACAAAGCCCGTTGGCATCCAGTCAGCTGTGCATGACTGGAAAAAGTCGTTGATAACGCTTATGGCACTGTCAGTGCTGAGAGCGACGTAGAGTTGAGTAGGCCTATCGTCAACGCTATACCGAAGGCACATTCAAACAGTCGCTGAAGACATACCTTTTCTCGCAGCATTAGTGTGCAGAGCGCTTTAGATATGCTATGATGATGAGCTATACAAATTTACGTTTCATCGTCATCATCATCGTCGGCGTACTGGGCATGGTGCATATTTCTGAAGGGTGCAGGCGATGAGGATGGGCGAGGTGTAGATGGTGAATAACAGAGGCCCGAGTACACTGCCTTGTGGAACTCCTTAATTGCAGCTGACTGATGACGAGACGCAGTCAGCGACTGTGACGTACGTTCTGCGTCCGTTGAGGTGCGAGTCAATCTATTTGTTCAACGTACGTACGCCGAAGGTGTGCTCCAGGCTACACAACGAGTCGGTTTATCGAGTGTATCTCAGATGCTGCGGAAGGTCGAGCTGCAGCAACGAAGTGCTTGAGTAATTGTCTGCAGCGCGGTAAACGTGTGATCGGATACGTGCCATGAAAAGTCTCTCCAACATCGTAGATATGGTGTGTATAGGTCTGTAGTTACTGACAACATCTGAGTCGAGCTCTTTTTTTTCTTCAGCAGTCGCCGGTCGGGTATCAGATGCTATTTTATAACGATTTTGGAGTACAGAGGCCTCTGTTTCGTGGAACCCATATCTCATAAAAGATATAAAAGCTCTCGACAGCGTCCAAAGACGCTTCACAAAAAGGCTCCCGGGCATGGAAAAACGAACATATCGTCGACGTCTCACTATAGTCTTGAGTTAGGTCGTGTGCGTGCTGATTTATTATTTACCTACAAACTGGTGTTTTGTTTAATAGATGTTAGTCTGCATGATTTTTTATACCACACTTAACGAAGCTAGACGAGGTCACGATTATAAATTGTACTTCCCAACATGCAAATCAAACATAAGATCTGATAGTTTCAATTACAGAGTCATACAAAAATGGAACTCACTCGTAAGTAGCATTGATTTTGCATCACTTAAAAGATTTCACAAATCACTGGCCCCTTAAGTGCTACTCCATGTGTATTTTAAACTGTTTCTACATGTATTTGTTGGCTGCGTTGCACAGTGGTAGAACGCCGAACTTTCCCTGTCCCACGCTCGACCTGTAGCTGATGGGTGACCACGTATGTGGGTAAACCATGCGCTATAAGGTCAGCCCACTGGGCCGACTCAGCCTTTCATCCTTTCGGGGTCGCTAGATGAGGCGTAAGCTGAACCACATGTGCGCCATCTTGCTCGAGCGACGCCATCTGGTGAATGCTTATGAAATGCATGCAGGATGGCTCATTCCATTCGTTGATAAACGTGTGGGTGGCAGGTAAAACTGCGTGATCCCCATGCAATCTAGCCACGTGTCGCGCCGCTGGTGACTGTTAAGTCGAGTGTAAACGTTAGACGGTGTGCATTTGCATTTGCATTTCATGCATATATAAGTGGCCGATCGGTCCTTTTGTTTAATAAAATTGATTTATTGATTGAGATGGAAACTTGTCGTCACTGAAAGACAGTTTTGTCAGGTGAGCTATTAAAGGTGCAAAGACGTCAGCGGTCGACTTTATGACGGAGGTCGGTATACATGGAAGTAGCGTTATCAGTGCGACCGTCAGAGATTGATTGTTGGCGAATGATGCTGATGCGGGCGCCTCTACTGCGCACAGTGCCCGTAGGACGTGGCAGACGACTGACGACGTAACTTAAGATAATATTAGGACATTGACCAAACTTACAGAAATCTCAACGTACAGTAATGTCGGTGTTGATGTTCGAAAAATCTTATCGGATTGTCTTAAGAAATGTGAAGTCCTGAACTTACGACAGGCTTACGACATAGTTAAGATAATCTTAAGATTATCTTAAGATGTTTCGACAGTCATGTTGTCGGTGTCGTTACTCGCAAGTGTGAAGCGAGTTGTCTGCTCCACGACGATGATCGTAGGCATGCAGTCCAGCAGAATGTTCGTCGGTCGCCGTGCGTTTCGTCGGTCAGTCACGCTGTGGCGGTTGTTGCTATGCGTCATGCGATGAAAGGCGCGTAGACTGCGGCCAGTCGAGTCCATTCAGTCGACATCTCGGAATGCCGACGACGACAGAGCTGCGCCCTTCTGTCCGTCAGCACGCTGCGGCGCTCAGGCGTGCCGACGAGTGGATCGGAGTGCCGCCATGGAGCGCGAGCCTGTGTATATGGGCGGCTGTGAATGAGACATCGGACTCAGCGCCTCTTGATTTCCTTCATCATAGTTGCTCCACTTTTTTGTAACGTCGGATAACCAACTTTTCGTGGGTAGCTACCTCATTAGAAGAAGAATATCAAACAGAAGATTTTACGTAGACATTGTGGTTCGTTGCGAGGGAGCTCGTCCCCTCTGAGGCTTTCTGAACCAGCGACACTTTAGCGTAATTAAGCTTGCAAATGTCTGACATCGGCTCAGTTAACCATCAGTGCCTTTAATTAACCCACTCGATGAGTATGCCAGTAGCCCTGGTGACATGGCCTAGTTGCTATTTCTTCCCAAGTGGTACGCCTGCCTACTGAGTAATGGCAAGGTAGAGTTGGTCTGGATGGCTGGTTTGTACCAAGACGATATACCTGCGACACGGTCACCCATCTCTGAACTAACCGGGCTCAGCGCTGAGTGACTTCGTTGACAGATACCTAGAGAACAACTCAGGCATGGCTATGACGTGAGTTTTGACGATGGCCAGTCCGTCGCTAGGAAAGAAACGACGTGTTCTGCGTAACAACAGGCCGTGACCATGTCTGCCTGCCTACTGTACTAGTCAGGCAGGCTAACTGTCGCCGTCCATGATGGTAGCCTATAGTTGTGTACATTCCTGGCTGTCTCAGACTCAGAGTGCCAAAAGAAATGCATTTTGTTGCTGTGAACTTAGTATTTTATGTCTTCGCTAGCTACCCAACAGTGTCAGCGAAGACATTGTTTTTATGATGTCCAGTTGTCCCGTTTATCCTTTCGTTCGTCCAGTCCAGTCAGATGTTATCAGGATTATCTCATGAACGGCTTGAACAATTTTGATAAAACTGACAGGGAATATTCATCAGTTCCCACTGATGATCTGATTATAGTCTGGAGGTAATAGATCATTTTGGTTCAAGTATGTAAAAGGAAAAAGAGTAAGGAAGAGTATTTATATAGCGCCATTTTATATACTGTGTATCTCAAAGCGCTCAGGCATGGATGACACAGTTTTATCTGCAAATACACCATGCCTGCCTTTCCTTTGTAAGCGTTCATCAGATGGCGCCAGTCCTAACTCAGAAGACATAGCCAATTGCAGCTTACTACTCATCTATCGACCAAAAGTGATGAAAGGCTGAGTTGGCATGGTCGGTTGACCTATAGCGGACGGTTTACTCACATAAGTGGTCACCCGTCAGCTACAGGTCGAGTGCAGGACACGGAAAGTTCGCCGGCCAAAGACCGACGTTCTACCGCTGTGCCACGCAACCAACCGGTGAAGGCATCCACGTCGACGCTGGGGCGTCGACGTCATCTTGTAGTTTATTCTATGCGGCTGTTTGTAACCGGGGACATCATACTGAGAGTATGGCATGGCCGGATGAAGCAGTGCAGCGGTGGATTAGTCGACGTCACGTTGCTTAGCAGTTCGTCCTAACGGTGACTTGCAGCCCCCGTCTCTCATTCTGACAGTTCATTGATGTACTGTAAATAGAAACCGGATGTTGCTGAAGCCTGACGCACATCTCGGCGCATGCGTCGTCGTTCTACAGCGTTGCGGCCATGTTGTCTGCTACTTGTAGTAGTACTAAACCAAGAGATTGGCTGGGAAGAATGTCTCAGAAATGACCTATTTTGAGTCGTGTGGGCGTAAAACCTTTATCAATTATTTAGTGTGTATTATGCATGCAATGTCTACCTCCTGACGTTAGACCATGCCATAGCATTTGTGCATTCAAGCGACATTTAAAGGCATACCTATTTACTCTGAGCTAGTCATCTGCACCGCCATCGGAGCCTTTGTATCTTCAGACCCCGTGGCTCATGTTTTTATCATTATCAATGTTATTATTAGGTCGACTCCTCCAAGTCGACCTAATAACATGGGTAGAAAAATGTCCATCCGTCCGTCCGTCCTCAAAAAGTTTGTTCGATTTCAATGAAATTTGGTATGTAGGCAGAGGTCGATGAGTGATGCATGACAGTATGCAGTGTGACCCGATCAAAGGTCAAGGTCACGAGACCTTGAAAGTCAGAAATTCGGCCATTTTCAACGGCTATCTCCTCCCCCAACTACGATCGGGGCTGGCAAATGACCACGGATTATTACATTAGGGCACAATACCTACAGCTTATCAAGGCCGGATTCTTGAATTTGACCCATTTTTTGTGTCATGTGACTTTGAAGTTCGCAGTAAGTAGGAGTCTACCGTCAGTCCCGTAAGGGGCTAATTTATTATTATTATTATTACTCATCAACAGCTTTCTGACATTAGAAATTATGATGAAAATTTGAAGATGGAGCAAGAGTTTTAAAGAAAATAGTCAAAGTTAAAAATTGTTTCGAAGGTACCGAACAACTATGGGCATAAGTAAAACTACAGTACTTGGATATGAAGTTTAAGAATCAGCAGCAGTTCTTTTCTGTCGAGTACAGGTACCAATACAGGTACCACTACAGGTGAAATGTGCACATATGACAGCTCGTGGATGCTGTTTGCTGTTTGTCAGGTGGTTCAAACACATCACGGATGCAGCAGCGACGTACAGGGTGAAGGATGATGGTCGTGGTCACAAGCAGACTGGACATCTCACTGCTAGTGGTCCTGCACTGGACACGAGCATGTCATCAGTTGACGTCACTTCGCCCGTTACTCCGTCTTTTCTGTGAGTTTATCTTCCTTCTTTATTTGTTTGCCGCCTGAGTTGTTTGGAGTCGGCCGACTACACTTCTGGCTGGATCTGAACGAGGCAGCAAAGCCACTTACTGTAGTTAATCAACTTCATCATTCTACTTCTTCATTTCTGTACTTGTCAATAGAGCAGGTCAGAACAGTGCCATATTGCCAGCAGACCATTGGTTGGTTTTTAAGACCACTGACCCACAAAGTTGCATATTTCATTGTTGTTATCACCATTTTTGTAACTGGTTACATCTGTTTTCTTATACTGTGAAAGATGCATTTGGATTGAAGTGCACAGCATCTGTAACCTGAACAGCATAAATCATTGTACAGTGGCAAGTAGAACTAATAATGTAGAGAGTGTAGCGAGTAGATCATGCAGCTTGTGTTGTCAGTTGTGGATATAATTATTGATAATATTGGTACTAATACGGTTAAATAATTTAACGAATGGGCCTTCACAGTGGGACAAAAACATAGTTTGCTTAAATGGCCTTTAGAATGTGAAGAAAGCATACCTCACTTTGAAAAAAATTAATTTGTTTGTGAATCCTCAGTAGGTGGAAGGCAATACTTTTTATTATAATGAAAGTTGTTCTGAGTTCGACTTGCGTAAGCTGCATAGAATGACGAGAAATTGAGAATGGTTGAAAATTGCAGTATGAAATGCAGTTCCTAATCAATGCATGCTTTTGTTGAGATTAGAATACGATCCAGATTTTTCCAACTCGCCTGATCATGTCTTCGCAGTTTATAAATTTGCCACGGTGTGACGTGTCAGACGTGATGACGAGGAGCTTGAGAACAAGACCCGCGGGAGTGTCGAGAGTCTGGAAGCACTCAGTCACGGTAATGAAGTTCTACACATCGAGCAGCCAAGACTGGTCCAGCCAAACGAAGTCGTTGTATCAAGCACAGTTTGCGTGGATAAACTGAATCCCGTTCTGTCTCCGTATGGTCAGTTGTTACTGAGAATTTTCTGTTGTAAAGTATTTTCACTCGCAGCGAGTAGTGCATACGCCCGTATTTTAATTACTCTGGGTATAGGTTTTTGGCCCCGCAGGGGCAACACACACTGATTGCAGGGAAATTTGGCATGGAAGAGTCGAATTTCGCTCCATCGGTGCAAAGGTGCGGGCGTGGAGCACCAAAAACCTAAACTGTTACATAATTTTGGAATATAAATGCCTCACAGAGGCATATTTCTTGTGCGATTTTAACAAAATTTTTAGGATTTATGGGCAACTTCATGATCAGTTAACTGTTAAAACTTGGATGGATTCACTCAAGGGTTCTGGAGTTATGGAGGTTTAACTTTAGGTAGCGTATTTTTCTGCAAATATTCAGCACTCCCTAGCATACATCAGATGCAAAAACGTTTTGGAACATGCAAGAATGGTACGAAAGTCGTTTATCACCATGCCGAGTTTGTTAGGTTTAGTATTTTGCCGCCGCTGGGGTTCAAAAAAAGTTCAATGTGTTTTGTCTGTCATGCTTTTGAACAACAAGTTTGTGAATGTGACATCGCCATTAAGCTATTTGAACCCAGATATAGTTTTGATATCAATGGATAAGGAAGGTTTGTAGTTATTTTCGTATGCACCTGCTTTCAGCTTTGCCTGTATGCCGCTAGTTGGCGTGACCACAGAATGTTGATGTAGAAAATGCAGCCAACGTTGAAGTTTATTAACCCTCAAGGGTGACTCAATAAACTGGTCCAGATGAAATTTGGCACGTATGCATAGATCTTGAGTGTATTATTGCATGCCACATTTGGCTCTGATCGGTAAATGGGTCTGCAAAAAGTAGCTCCCCAAATTTCAAAATTTGATATTCAAATTTTAGGTTTCTGGTCTTGCAGGCATAACACGGTGCATCAATTAAAGTGAAATTTGATGTTAAAGGCTAGCACTTTGATGTCGGAATTTAACCTTGATTGGTGTAAGGGTGTGATACGGGGACCCCAGGAATCTGCAAATTTCATAGGTTTTTGGAATATACCTAAAATGCTTAATTATTTTTTTTTCACAATGTCAAGTTGGAAGTGATGTAAGTGACATGAGACATGCATGGTGTGCAACATATGACGACATGATATTCGAAGCAAAAGTGCACTTTTCATGTGTAATAGAGCATACATATGCAGCAGTGTTTAAATGCAACAAATGTTAGCATGCTATCAGTGTTGCAGTGGCTCAGTGTTGCTTACAGTTTCTAGATCAAGCATTTTTCACTTGTAAATATTTGTATTTGTACATCACTACTGTGTAGTTCTTTAACCCGTTCACTGCTGGACTATTCGTGGTAAGTGGTAACATAGTTAGGTTAATTCTGGTTTATTTTACTGATGTAAAGAAGGCGCCAGGTGCAGTTAGTAAAGCTAAGTACTTAGATTAACAGTACCAACTGTCATAATCATAATCATACACATAATTATATAGTGCAATTACGCGGAGGCTTCAGAGGCGCTGAAATAATGTCGGATATAATACAGTAATTAGCCGGTTAAAGTTGCTGTCTTTTCCTGGCCGCATACACACAGCAATTTTAATGCTTATTATCAGTTTTGTCTTCTTTATCCATTGGTCAAACTAAAAGACTTTGAGCAGCTGTTGCAAGAGAATGTGTGCCGTTCACTGAAGGCAAAATGTTCTTTTATCTCAGCGTGCCGTAGTAATTGAAATAGCGTTTTTTAATGATATTTAGAATTACTGAACCAGAAGACAGAAGAAGTGGAGCGGATGATGAACGAGAAGAAAGCAGTTGTGGCTGACGTTCTACAGATTCCACTTAATGACTACGACACCATTGCTGAGGTCTGCCTGTCAACATATAATCTCCCATTTCCTGTACAGCTGAGCCAGTTATCCCGAATGGTTTTCTTTGGGAAGAGGTGAAGGAAGAGAGCCACTGGGGTGGCTGGCTAACCTAACCCAGGTTTACGGTTGCCGGCCTCACAGTCTGGAACTCTCTTCCGGATTTCATCTGGGACCCAACCGTCATTGTAGACTGTTTCAGTCGTTTGCTTAAAATGTATTTGTTTGCTCGATACTAGAGGGGTGTTTTTTAGGACCTACCAACGCCTAACAGGGCGTGGCTGTTAGGTAAATGCAGTCTGACTCCGGTAGCTTCTGATAGGTTGCTGGTATACCATGTCACATAAATTGTTCCATATAAGGAAAGTAGGGGCATGGTGCGGTAGGTCTGGTAGGTTCTTGTAGGCCTTGAAAAACCCCTTAGCACATTAGAGGTTTTGACAATAACCGCACTCTATAAATTTACTTAACTTACTTACTTACCTAGAACAAGGCCATTAAAAAGGAGATGACGGTGTTCGTGTTACAGCTGTCTAGTTCTGATGAGTGTTTTGAATGCCAGTGCAGTCAGTTACTGAGAAAGATCTTCTTTGAAATAACCTATTATGTGTTGAGTGGGACATTACACTCTGTTGATGCATTCACTTGGGTGACTTGAACCATGCTTTGGATGTTCCGATAATTGGCTTTATTGCGTTTTCATCTCAGAGGTTTGGGGTTTAGTTTGAGTTTAATTTGCATTAGTGCAAATGCTGAATACGACGAAGTTTGTGCTACAGCAAAAAAACAGAATTTGGCACACTGTATAAAATATTGTCGTAATTCTGAAACAGGAATACAGTTGTTCGGCTTCTGATTTGCAAGCCTAAATGGTTTACAAAGTGTATTTAGATCACAACTACAGAATGTCACTGTTACCAACAGTGCGTGACAAATTACGTCGAGCTGGGTGGCATAAGGAATTTAACCAGACTGATATTGCAGTGTGTTACGTTTGGTTTGGTTTCTTTAATGATGCTGTGTGAGTTCAAGATCAGTGAGTTTTTGTTTGGATTCTTCTCTAACTCTTCAGTACGTATGCTTTCAGCCAGACCAGTTCCGCTGTGGTGCATTCAACTGTGTGAATGATAGCTGCACGTCTCTCCACAGTAGTGGCGTTCCACATTACTGGTAGTGTAAAAGACAAAAGGTAAAAGCTTTCCATACTCGTTACCGAGCGTTGGTCCCGGAACTGGAGTCAAGGTCAAGGTCACGAGCCCTTCAAAGTTGGAAATTCTCCTCCGCCATTTACAATGGAAGCTGGCAACTGACCACGGATTCTTAAACTAGGGCACAGTATCTAAATTTGATCGGGCCGGATTTTTGATATTCGGCTTAGTTTTGTGTCACGTGACTTTGAAGTTGGCAGAAACGTTAGTTCGGAAGAGTCGACCGTCAGTCCCGTACGGGGTTAATTTGTTTTCTTCTGTTACCCAACCAATAGAGGATGTATATATCATGCCACGAGTGTAGCCTATGTGAATACATTCGCAAGTGGTGTTGTTTTTGAGTGACAGTGAATGAATGTGTTGCTGGGTTGATGTGCAGGTTGTCAATGAAGTCAAGGACTCCAGCGACGCTCGAGAATTGCTGTTCGGCTCAATACTGCAAGCCGACATGTTGACACAAGTTATTAACGAGCGAATTACTGCCGAGCATGTGCAGCACCAGACGTCTGACGACTCTTCAACGTGTAAGCTTGTATAGAGCTGGGGCCCGATTTACAAAATATCTTAGGATAAACTTAGGAAAAACTTAGGATAAAGTGTAACTTAGGAAAATCTTAAGATAAACTTAGGATTAACTTACGCAAAACTTAATAAGAAAAATGCAATTTCTCAATAATAACTTAACATTTCTTCACAGAATTGCCTGCATATATATAGGAAGAACTTAGTAAGTTTTAAGATTGCTTTAGTAAATTAAATGTAAAAAATCTATGAAAATTTGAACTTCATAACTTAGGATAAACTTAAGATAAACTTAGGAAAAACATATGCTAAACTTAAGATTTATCCTAAGATATTTTGTAAATCGGGCCCATCTAACTTGTGCTAAAGGTCGTTGTGTGTGAGTGTGATCTGTCAGACCGTGTCATACCTAATAACATTGAGTGACCTTTGAAGGTCGTTTCAGCTACTAAATCCATGGCCGGGGTGTCAAAATATACAGCACG
>Ga0209780_1002246_pt1 | contig 13563 bp, 8 predicted proteins | sample WorMetexBAHAMAS2_FD_187384 | JGI IMG/M metagenome (GOLD analysis project Ga0209780, IMG submission 187384) | Marine gutless worms symbiont microbial communities from Max Planck institute for Marine Microbiology, Germany - Inanidrilus exumae... | ecosystem: Host-associated > Annelida > Digestive... | reverse complement strand
ACGCAATAGCACACACTAAGATAAAACTAACGGTACCAAAATTACAAAGGAAGTCAAGCTATAAACTACAAAAAGTTAAGAAAAAGTGAGAGCGAGTGTACGCACGACTGACCTGAATGCCGGACCAATGGCAAACCGTCGCGCAGACGTCGCGCGGTCCTTCTGCAGACGTTTACTACTGACCCCACTATGTTAAATTTCACCAGAAATGATAATGCCCAATAGGAACGCGGTAGAGATGTCCTGCATCGTAATTTTTAACTACCAAGTTTGGTTCAACCCGAGACACCTGGTTGCCTGTCTTTTTATTGTAGTGTTTTCACACCATCTTGGGTGTATTCAGTAATTCTGGAGCACCTACAAACAGTGTTTGATGAACTTTATTTGTTCTCCAAATTTCACGATATTTCTACCTGCCACTTTGTAGTTATGTCCGTAAATGTTTGCCAGTTTGGCTTGAAAATTTTAGTCATGCACCTTATTGGTTCTTGAGAAGTTGACCCCTAAATGGATGCAATATTAACTTGGCTCCAGAAGGCCCTTATGCAGAGCTAAGAAATAAAGTAAAGCTGTTAAATTGTTGATTATTAAGGATTTCTTTAACGGTTAATCTGAATTATTAATGATAAATTAATTTGTTTAAAACAACTAAGTTGACAATATAACACCATTTGAATTGCTGTAATTATCTTGAGTCATATCGACACCAGTCTGTTATGGTATCATAATAAACGTTTGAATCATAGAGTTATTGTTCAGTTCACATAGTCATTCCATAGATTTTCACCAGACTCACTTCTTCACAGTCTCCGGATATAAAGGTGCACACAGAATGGTCCATTTTGATTTTCAGCAACAGTAATAATATAGGAAAATTCCTGTGCAACTAAATACCAAGGCTTCACTAAATAAGCAAGGAATTAGGATATTTTTCGCATTGTAATTGGTAACAAAAATTTAATAACTATAAATTCTTAACAGTTAATCAAATTAGATGGTTAATCGTTCATATTGGCAGCATTAAAATAAAGTACAAAAATTTAAAGAAATCAAGATTATTAAGAAATCAAAATGTGACAAGTCACATGTTCTGTCAGACTCAGACCACCCATGTTGTTCCATTGCCACCTGGATTTACGTCTGTTGTCATACCTACAACACAGTTATGTGTTCCAAGTTTCATCAAAAATAGTTCTGGGGTTTAGGGTATGAGGTGGAAATTTGATCATTCTCGTTACTTTGTTTATTGGCTTTTTAAACTACTTATACTGCCATACAACCTATGATGCATTTACTATTGGCAAATAGGTAAGAGCAAGTGCCATTAGCTCCTCTTAAAATATAATCCCTTGGGCTTCCACACGCTGATGACGTTTCGACTTTGCACCTTGGTTGTATGTGGTGCTTGTTTATTATATTGCACTTTTAGCATCATCTAAATGGCATCATCACCACTTACTGAACTCTGGACGTGCCGTTGGTCGTGGATCGGCACAGAAGAAATATACACGGATACCGCCTTCAACTGCTCGTTCCTCTTCACTGCTAAGCTCCTGGCTTGTATCAGCTGACCAGCGTGATGCCACCAAAGTTGAAAAGTTTAAGTCTTTATTTCTCAGCCCAAATCTCAGTCTCGGTGAATTTTGTTGAAACATTATCTTAACACAGTTAGATTATTCTTTTCCGTCAGAATTCTGTGACAAAAACGCAATTCAGCAATTTACACACACCAGAAATAATTCAGCTGATGCTTAGTTCACACAACCTGTGTTCACGAGCCGTGTTCACAAGCTTAACATGGATAGTCAGCTGGCTAATGGCATTTGACAGCGATTACGTATACAGGACAAAATGATTTGTTTGGTATTTCGAAAAATTACACTGCAAGATACATCATATTGATGTTTTTTGTGATGCAGCTTGATTTTACTTACATCGCTGGTTAATGAGATGAGAGTGACCAGTGACAGGTCACCAAGGAGCAGCATTGTAGACAATTAGCGTGAATATCACGGAATTTCACGAACATGAATTCACTAAGGGGTGGTGGAGGTGGTGGATGCCATGCTTGCGTTAATTAATTTTACCTTTAGCCATCTTTTGCATAAAGTGAGCTGTTTATTCATGTTTATGCTTCAGAGTTATTATCTTAAGATAGCAAAGTAAGGTTATCTTAAAGTTTTCCTAAATTTATCTTAATATTTTTAGATAATCAACATTTTCATAACTTTGTCTTAAGATCTTAGTAAGTTTGGTTATTTTTCCCAAGATTGTCTTGAAGTTGCTTAATAATACTCATAATCTACAGTTGATGAGGGAACTACTAGAGATTGCGATATGTACTTATTGCCAACATAAGTGATGGACAGCTGTTGAATATGATTCTTGCTGTGAATGCCGATCATTTTTATTGAGATTTTGTTGTAATTTCTCAGACGAGTTGAGAAGTCTCAGTTGGTCTGGAGTACCTCATCAGTATCGACCAGAAGCTTGGAGGCTGTTATCAGTATGTGCCTTTAGTAAATTTCTGCTGAATTTAATAAATTTCTGCTGAATGTATTAATTTATTGATTTCCTTGTCATTTAAGCCAGTCACACACAATCAGTAAAAACTGGCAGCTGGTGTTTGGCTGAATATTGCACAAAATTTGAACTGGGTCATCTTATGAGTAGTGAAACGATTACAGTAGACCACATTGTGGCTATACTACACGTAACCTGCTCCTCTATATTGCCATATAACAGCAGTTTAACCGAATTTGCTGTAGTAATTCAACAGTATGGCATATAGAACTTCACGTTGATGTCTGTAATTTGTCTTAATCCAAACTATGTGGTGTTGTTATAAAAATGTACTTGCAAGAAATGCTGCCAATGACGGTGTCACTCCACTAAGCAATTTACTGTTGTAGTAGTGGGCTTTGCTGTTCGTAATAAAAGACTGCTGCAAAAATATCAAAGATGTCTAGTGGATGCAAGTTATCCGCGGATGTTAGCTAACTGGGTGTGATACGTTTGCTGTCAGGGTTATGTACCGACTGCGTTAGAGCGACGGAGACCTGTGATGGACCGGAAACGTCAGGAGTACTGCAACTTGGTAGAACAGTATTATGATACACGGTTACATGAGTTGCATCAAGAAACATTTCGACAGGTCGCGCATTGCCACTTGTTAGCACAGTAGTGCAGTAGCACATCGTATGCATGTACTTGAACTGGATGCCACTAGCTAAGGTTACTAGAGATATTGAAACTGAAAAATTGATAAATGCTTGGAAATAGTGCTTGCAACAGTACAGACTGTTAATAGGAAGTGATACATGTCGATCACATATCACCATTTTGACGACTTGAGTGACATTTGAGGTCATTCACTTTGTCACTGCTTTTACACCATTGGTTGGACATAATTGTGAAAATTCTTGCTGCAGCAATTGTCATAGGTTTGCCCTAGAAGACCCTACAAGGCTTTGGCGACGAGGAGCGCAATCATGAGCAACTTGAACACACAAACAACACGCGTTGGTCTATGTTAAATGTTCAGTTAAGTTTCTGTCTGTGCTGTGCTTGTACACAGATTCAGATTGACGTACCTCGAACCAGTCCGTTAATTCCACTGTTTCAACAGCAGCTTGTGCAAGAGGTTAGCTGATGAGTTTTTGTTTACGACAGAAAATACTTGAGTTGTCTCTTGTGTTTCTTCTTTGATATGAGGTAAATCATTAACTCTTTTTTTGGTAGCCGTTTTGCACGTGAACCACCCCGCATGGGGCCGGGGTACCCCCTTTCCGCATTTGCTTCTCCCTTGTCCATTCACTTCCATTCATCTTTTGCTGTTTATTACTTTTTCCCTTTTTCCTTTTCTCATTTACTTTACTTATTTTCTTCTATTGTCCATCCGATCCCTTTCTACCAGAATCGTCCCACTCCGTTTCCAGGCGTGAGGACGTAGGAGGCGACCGAACCTGGGTTTAGTTTGTTTTTTGTTTATGATTGTGTTATCTGTATTGCTTAGTTAAAATTTATTTTGGTGTTTTGTTGTATTTGGTTTAGTTTAGTTTTGCGGTGTGATAGTTGTCTTCCCCTGTTGTAGGCGCTGGCATAATAATTTAAATGAGCCTCTCAATCCCTTTCCCTTTTGGGTGGCTGCTGAACAAAAAGGCGGCCTGGGTTGAGGGTTGGCCTTCCTTCACATGGTTGGGATAGCTCTCCACCCCTGACCTTTTATCTCTGATATGGCCAGATTTGTGCTGAAAGGGGACGTTAAACTCCAACTAACTAACTGACTAACTTGCACGTGAACCATGGTTACCTAGTGCCGGTCAGGTTTCTTCATGCATTTTCTTCTTCGGTTTGTCATGGAAGAGAACAAGTGGCAAAGGTTTCTGCAGGCTGAATTTTTTTCTTGTTACCCAGCCCGGGATGTCAAAACACTGAAGGAAACTCACTCAAAGTATTGACCATAACCGGAGAAAGTCACCCAGTCTCATTCTTTCTTAATCAGTTGAGAGAGAAGCTCTCTTTATGCCATATGTCTGACGTCATTTCCGGATTAACAGTGAAGTTAGTCGTCCATTAGCAGTTGTGATTAGTCTGTGAAGTTGCTAATGTTGGAATGTAGTGATCGTATTTTATTTGCAGCTGTTTGAACGGGTCTTGTACATATGGGCAATTCGACATCCAGCCAGTGGATATGTACAGGGTCTGAACGACCTTATCACGCCTCTGTTTGTTGTGTTCCTCACAGAGTATCTTGAACCAGGTTGGCAATGCTGAACTTGTAGCTAAGTGATGTAATGATGGTTTAGTTGACAAGGTTCATAGCATGCTTGAGAAATCATTGAAGGTGCTTGAATTCAGGGCCGTTGAAAGTCCTTGAATTCAGGCACATTCCTTGAAAATACTTGAAAAGTCCCTGAATTTTCAGGGTTGCAGTCCTTTCAGTGAACAGTTGCTGATAACGGTTGCACTGTGCTAAGTGTTTGTTTTAGGTATTGGTTATGTTCTTGAGGTTTTATATCACCTATTGTGAATACGTTATACATATTGGCAATTTGACACTGTGCTGCATTTTGTACCTAGTCTAGTTCTGAAGACTAACATTTCATAGAGACTGTATGCTAATATTGAGCTATGCATCCAGAAGTTCAGTTTGAATATGTCAGTCTCTCTGCTGGTCATTTTATGTTTTGGTAAGATTACGTTTTCATTGTTTTAGAATTGCATGACATTAAGTCTTATGAGAAACTGTGTTTCATGCCGATTATATCGGCACTTTAAAAACACGTTTAAGGTCATTGGAAGTCCTCGAAAAGTCCTTGAATTTTTTGTTGAAACAGACCTATGAACCCTGAGTTAATAATTGTACTTTGTGCTAGAAGAAAAATGAGCTGTCACAATTAATGCTTAAATGAATTGAGTAGTCATTGAACATTTTTGTTGATTAAAATCATAGTCAGCTGGCACCACTGAACCCAGAATGACCCCAAAGATTATGTAATTACTGACTGAAGAATGTTTTTTGTTTATTGGCAAGTTCATAATCATGCATGCCCCATGCAGGTTACGGGGCAGTAATGCACCATGATTCATGTGTTGATTTAGGCGCTACATAAATTGTTCATTCTGTGTTTACTTAACTTCTTTACTTTCTTTTTTCCTTATGGTTTTTTCTTATTTACTTCCTTACTTGTTTACTTCCTGACTTATCTATATAGCTACTCCTTCAGAATAGACCTGTTCTGTTTCCAGGCCGGACGTTGTAGGAGGCGACGAAACCTGGTTTTAGTTTTTCAGGTTCATTTTATGTTGTAGTATATTTTGTAATGGATGCATGTTTGGCTTTTGTTGTATGTTTAAGTTTTTCAGTACTAAGCCAAGAGAGTTGCAGGGAAGAACGTCTCTGAAATGACCTGTTTTATGTCAGATGGGATGTAAAACCTTAACTCAATCAGTTAAGCTTTTACATCCCATCTGACATAAAACATGCAGTTACACTGTAAGCAACACGTGTGCTTGAACTAAACATGCGGTAGTCCTGCTTTCATGTAAGACTGGACAAAGGGATGTGATGAATTAATATTGCCATTATGATTTAATTTATTTAACAGTTCAAAGGTGTTAGATGTGAGCATTTTGACTGAATATGTCTGCAGGTTGTGATATTCCACTGTGCAGCATGGCAGACCTGGTGGACACCAGTCGACAACAGCTCGAAGCGGATTGTTTCTGGTGCTTCTCAAAGTTGCTGGATGGCATTCAAGACAACTACACATTTGCACAGCCAGGGATACAGCAGCGAATCAGTTCGCTGAAAGAGCTCATCAGTCGTATTGACTGTGAGTCAGCTGTCACATCTTGACTGTCCTCGAGTTATAACGTGATTTTGTGATGTTTATTCTGCTTATTTATGAACAGCGGTGTTTTAGTGAAGGGATTTGTAGTTGGTTATAAAGAAACTAAGAGCTCCACCATTACCACGTTAAGCACTGTTCAATTTCGTGGCCGCACTGGTTGATTGTATATATGTCTGTCCCCATGATAACTTTTAAATGAAATGATCTTTGAACTAGATATTTGGCATGGTGATTCATTATGACTCTTTGTTGGTCAAGTTTGTTGGACAAAGTCATAGGTTCAGGGTCACAGGTGGGAAAATATTTACAGTCGGAAAACGTTTTATGACACTGGTCTACCTGCACGGTGTAATACAGACAGTAATGGGGATACTGGACTGCTCAGCACGTGCTAGCCAGATGGTCCAGCAGGCAGCGCAGTGTCACAAAAAGTTTTCATTTTTTCCTCATTGAGTCATTTGCACTGAAATGATCATTGTGACCTCAAGTCAAGGCTTTACCAGTAGTCTAAAGAGTAGACGGTAGACATTTGCAGAATTTCAGTTGAATGTATTTCAAATATCGGCGTAGGTAGAAAATGTCCGAAATACGTCAGTTGTTGTGTCTGTATGACTAGGACCTGCGGATTTAGATGTTACCGTTGGTGGTTCTAATGAGGTAGCAAGTGTGGCCAGTTGCTGTTTAATTGAGGAGCACACGTAGTGTTGCTATGGTGATGTTGGTTGTGTGATGATAGCCACACTCCACGCGCATCTGCAACGACATCACGTTGAATATCTGCAGTTTGCGTTTCGATGGATGAACAATTTGCTCATGCGCGAAATGCCACTGCACTGTGTCATTCGTCTATGGGACACATATCTGGTACAGCTTTTTATTTGATTCCATACACCAAGAGGATGTACAGTGACGCACGACGGTATGCAGTGTAGCCCGATCCAAGGTCAAGTTCACGAGCCCTTCAAAGCTGGAAATCCGACCATTTTCAAAAGCTATCTCCTCCGCCATTTACAATGGGAGCTGGCAACTGACCACAGATTTTTAAACTAGGGCACAATGTCTAAATTTGAGCAGGTCGGATTTTTGATATTCGGCCTAGTTTTTGTGTCACGTGACTTTGAAGTTCTCACAAACGTCAGTTGCGAAGAGTCGACCGTCAGTTCTCGTAGGAGGCTAATTTTTTTCTGTTTAATTTTTATGACCATTCTACCTACAACTGTGTTACTTGCGCTATGTATGTGTTTTCATTCGTTAATTAATTTTCAACGAGACACTACTCACACGACACACACACATACAAACAGAATAGAAAGTAAGCCTAAGTATAAGTTGACAGGGTGTATAGTGCAAATTGAAGAGCAAATTTCCAAAACTCAGTCCATTTTTAGACTGAGTGAATTTTGGAGTGAGTTTCGACCATCCATCGCCATTATTTGTCGAAACGCACTCCAAAACTCAGTCCAAAAATGGACTGAGTGAGTTTTGGAAGTTTGCTCTTTAATTACAGATTAAATTGTGATGCATATCTTACAGGAACACTGTCACATACTGTTCACAAAAGTTGCATTATAGCTGTGTGTTCAAGTGCTTTATCTCGGATGCCGTAACTCAAATGACGTACCTGTAAAACTGCTGTACTTAGAGTATATCGTCCGAGTTAATTGGTTTCCCTCAGTTTTTCTTTTTCCGCTTTCTTCAAAGAGAATTCTTGGAACAAATATCACGGGATTTTATGGACTTGATGCCCTTCCTGTTGCACAACCAACAGTGTTGATGCACTGACCGCAACCAGGGAAAATGACGCGTTGGCATCATCCTTCATTGAATCGTTGTTGCTCCCTGGATGCTGGTTGTCTGACACCAATACTCTGACGTCAGTACCATATCCAAAGCTAATAGAATAGCCGTGCACGATAATTTCAGACTAACAGTACAATGCAATCTGCGAACATTATTGTTTCACTAGTTTGCATTTTAGTACAGTATGGAGATAGAACCATTGATACTACTAATAATAATAATACTAATAATAATAATCCAGCTTGTAGAGCGCCAGTATATCAAAGACTCCACCTTTTCCGTAATCCATGTGTGCTGTTTGCCATCAGCAAGGACATTCAGGCAGTAAAATGCAAACAAAATCCTGCAGAACGTTTTCAACTGTTGATGCTGGCTAACACACGTTGACCTTTGACCCATTTGATGGTCATAAAATGATTGCGTTTTGTAATTTGCATATTTGAGGTACTATAGTTATGTGCTATGGAGAATCGCAGTTTAGTTAGTAAGTTATGTATATGTGCGACACATCATATTTTGGTACAGTCTTATGATATGTGTTGTTAAACTTATTATTAGGTGTAATTATATTTTGTATTGGTAGATGAACTTGTAGTTGTGTATTGTGTCTATGTAGTCAGAGCCAGATGGCTTTGCTTCATTCCATCTCTATGTTTGTGCTGCATTTTTAACTCGCTTTTCTCAGGATTTGCAAAGAGAAAGAGATTTTCATGTAAGCTGCAAACGTTTTGTCAGTGCATGTGTGTGTGTGTACATGTCTGCGTGTGTTTGATATAACTTTATTGTGTTATTCAGTATTACAGTACAGAATCACTGTAGGTAACATCGTTGATGAAATCTCTAACATTTCCCTATTTGGAATGCAAAACGATGCAGTATTGTTTTGGTGACTGTCGTCTGTCGTCATCATCTGTCATCTGTAACACTCCATGGCGGTGGATATGCAATGTGACTCACCAGGGGGCAGCACGCGCTATTCAGTACATTGAATCACTGTAGGTCACATCGTTGATGATATCTCCCTAGATTTGGAATGCATTGATTGCTGTAAGCAAGGGCGTGCAGACAGTAAAACATTGCTCCAACAAAATTGTCCAATTGTCAGCTATCATGGGTTGACATGTATGATTGACATGAAATGGTTGTGTTTGTTTGCGGTGCGGTATGCAAGGCTATAACACTATACAGTTTCAGATGTTGTTTATTACTGGCCCACCTATACATAGTCTAAGGGGGCTAATATTGTTTTGCTCGCTGGCGTCTGTCGTCGTCGTCATATGTCGTCTGTAACACTCCACAGCGGCGGACATGCAACGTAACTTACCAGGGGGCAGCACGCGACGGCGGGCCAGTAGTGTTACGTTCCGGTTAGGGCGACACCTTGTTTTGTGCATTTAAATTATGCACTTGGTCTAGTAGATATTGCGCACTTACTGTTTGCATTGATTGCTTGTGTTTTTAATTTTTTAAAAACACATTTGTTACTGTTGAATAAGCTTGATGCATGATTCATCTTGTGTTGTGCAGGGCCTGATGCTGCTGCTTCAGAATCTACCAACGAACAACTGGAGTAGTGGAGAGGTCGGACTGCTGCTGGCTGAGGCTTATAGACTCAAGTTTACATTTGCCGACGCTCCTAATCACTACAGAGACAGTGTTGCAGTGACATCTAGTGGTGCCTTAACAAACAGTGCGGTCTCGTGATAGCCACTTATGTTGTAGTGGTTCTAACGTTCACATTGTCAACATGAATATGTATGGCATATGGTTTGCGCATTTATGTATATTGGGATTTGTGTGGCGTAAAACTGAAGTCCTCGGAAGATCAAATGAAAAATACTGTGCTTCAAATGTCAGTGCCTTTAGTGTGAACTGTGTTATGTTTTGGTTTGTGTGATTGTTTCCATAGTTTAAAGAAAAGATATTTTACTTATTTATTGTGATTCAGCGCCAGATTTCACGTTGAGTTGTCTGTACAGCTGGCCAGATGAGGTTATTCAACTGCAGTGTAGTGGACCAGTTGTCAGAACCAGTAGCAAGCGATGGTGCGTGGTGGTAGCCATACTGTATTACTACGTCTGACATCCACGATGACTTTATATCATCTTCTGTTTGCTGATAAGTGCTATTCATGTTCAGTAATCTCATGCCATTTGTTGTACTCTCAGCTTCAGATTAAATGGTCTGTTTTTGGCTGCACATAGTGCATAGATGCGGCCTGTTGCTGCATATGTCACACGTAACATTGTCTGTCTGTCCGTCTGTCCGTGTGTTGGTTACGCGCGTTGTACAAAAATGGCGAACCGATCGAGATGCCATTTTGGGGCTGACTGTTGTGGATCTAACAACCATGTATTAGGTGGGGTCAAGATCGGCAGAATCCATTCGCAGCTGCAAGGGGTGACAAGATGGCGATGCGGCCTTTTACCAAGTTACTTTGGACCTTGTTTTCTGGATACTGCAGCTGAGCCAGCATCTCCACAGTCTCTGGTCCATTACTGTGTAACTACGTTGTGTATTTGTTTGCAGTGTGCAGTTGAGCATTTGATGATGCACTGCTATTACATCGACCTTTGCCACTACCTCGTGTCCTAGAGGGTACTTTACCTAGCTTATGCCACGTTAATCAGTACGTTCTACTACCTCCGTTCTGATTGCTGTTCTTCAACTGAACGTGGATTATCTTGGGTTTCTTCCTCGACTTGGTCTTGAAGACAACGTTGGGTACAAGTGGTACGGGTTTTGAGGGACTGGAAGCCTTTCAATTTACCAGCAGTCCTGTTCAAAGCACTGAGTGGAACTCAAAAGTACTGAAGATCACCCATTGGCTTCATTCTACCTTGATCCATTACCAGACTCTTGACGGAAAGGACATTGCTTTCTTTACACTGGATCTCTGGCGTCAGTACCATTCTAATCACAGTACTTTGCACACCTGTCGTGGTGAAGTGATAAATAGGCCTACACCTGTTAATGTCTGTTTACATGATACCTCGACGGCTTTACACGAAGTAGACTACCTTGTACTCTGTATCTTGAATTCGTGAAGCACAAGCCACGAGATCTCGAAAAACGTCTTGATCTCGGCCTAGCAAGGTCCGGTCTCGTCTTGGACAGAAAATCTAACGTCACGTTCTGGTTGAATTGTGGGAAACGCTTGGTCTGGGTCTCGTCTCTGGCTGAAATCCACATGTCTCGGTCTCTTACCCTAAAGTCTCGTTTACAGCTCTGCTGAAAAAGAACCGTCAAAGAAGTAGACGTATGGTGACTTTCTGAGGCAGCATCCACATAGATCAGGTTGAGGGAACAAGTTTTTATTGGCTTTGCCACCCGACAGCAGCGTAGGCATTATGTTTTCGGACTGTCTGTTCACCGCATTCGTCCATTCATTCTGGATGGATCTTGTTACCACGGTATCTCATGAACAGCTTGAGCAATCTTGATTAAACTTACAGCCCCCTATTGATGCCCTGACTAGATTCTGGAGGTCAAAGGTCAACGTTACAGTAGGCCGTCGAGATAGCGAAGGCATCCTTGTTAACACTGGGACATCTGTCCGTCTTCTAGTTTGACGGATTTTGTGTATGAATTTGTTTGTTGCTGACTGTTTATTACTGGCCCGCCTAATGGGCCAGTGTTGTTTTGCTTGCTGACGTCTGTCGTCGTCGTCTGTAACGCTGCCGGCAGGCCGGGCGCGTGGGCGGTCAGGCGGCCGACACTGCACGGCGGGCCAGTACGGTTACGTCCCGTTAGAGCGACACCTTCACTCCGCTGACACATATTACCTATCTGTGTTGAAAGTGTCGAGACACAGCAGCCAGCCTATTTGCATAGTGAGCTTGTTATTAAAGCAAAAGCAGGTGATAGATAAATAGATAAATAGATAAAGGTGCACTGCATTGCTTACACAATAGTCTTGTCACCATAGATCAGCGTTTGAATTAATCGCTACTTAACATATCCACGCTTCACTGTACAAGCATTGTGTGTGCTTTTGAGTTTGTTGTCCAGATTAATTATGTTTGAACGGTGAAATGAGCCTGTGAAGAAGGAAACATTTAACATGTGTTGTGATCTGTGATAGACAAACTAAAAGTAAAAAACAATGCGTAAAACCCTACTGGAACTTCTGCTAGTGAAATTTAAAAAAAGGAAAGGAAGAGTATTTATATAGCGCCTTTTATATACTATGTATATCTCAAAGCGCTCAGGCATGGATCACACAGTTTTACTTGCAAATACACCATGCCTGCCTTTCCTTCGTAAGCGTTCACCAGATGGCGCCACCTCTAACCGAGGCAAGAGACATCCAATTGCAGCTTACTACTCATCTATCGACCCCGAAGGGATGAAAGGCTGAGTTGGCCTGGTTGGTTGACCTCTAGCGGACGGCTTACCCACATAAGTGGTCACCCGTCAGCTACAGGTCGAGCGCAGGACAGGGAAAGTTCGCCGGCCAAAGACCGACGTTCTACCACTGTGCCACACAACCACAGTAGAGCGTGACGCGCTCAGTGGCCGGGGTTCGCGCCTCAGCCCGGGCGCGTCCGCCTACCAAAGAATTATTTCTAATAATTCCTACGCACATGATAAACAGGGAGTTAATCCCAGGCAGGAAAAAAGGGTTCGACGGTGTCCTCTATAAACTGTGACCGTTGCTGACGCCTTGATTAGCAGCGTCAAAGTATTAGCCGTGCTGAGGTGAGAGCCGAAGCAGATATGTGGCAAAGTCCTCTGGCTAGCGCTGAATAAGTGTCAGTCAAATGACTGGCACTGAACAAGTGCCAATCCGGGCTTAGCCAGACAGTAGAAATATAATAAAATACTCGACAAGCTGTTCACTCCGGCAGGAGGGCTTGAGTAGGATCCTACTTGAGCCCTCCTTCACCCTACGCGCACACACACCGCAGACATCTACCAATTCCCTCCTCTCCATCGGCTAGCGCATTGGACCAACATAAGGTCTCAGCGCTGGGGTCCAGAGTAGGCTGGACCCCTGCCCGCAATAACGAACGAACGAACGAGCGCGTTTAAGATTTTTAGCGGACGTGAACTCGCGTTCACGTTCGCTACTTGCCATCGCAATTCCGTCTGTCGTCTGTCTGTCTGTCTGTCGTCTGTAACGTTGATGCACCCTACTCAGCCGGTTGAAGTTTTCGGCAATTTTTTTCACCATACGATAGCTCAGGGACTCTAGTTTTCTGGTGCCAAAAATCGTTGGTGGGGGACGCCCCTTTCCCCCTAAAATTTTCATTCAAAGTGACCGACCCCCCTTTCAAATAGCAAAATTTCGACCAATATCGGCTCATAGCGCCTCAACCGTGATAGCTAGCAAAAAAAGTTCAATTATCACCTCGCGCTTTCCAACGAGCCATAGATGAACCGTGTACGTTACCCCTAAGTCCCC
>Ga0209780_1002245_pt1 | contig 13564 bp, 11 predicted proteins | sample WorMetexBAHAMAS2_FD_187384 | JGI IMG/M metagenome (GOLD analysis project Ga0209780, IMG submission 187384) | Marine gutless worms symbiont microbial communities from Max Planck institute for Marine Microbiology, Germany - Inanidrilus exumae... | ecosystem: Host-associated > Annelida > Digestive... | reverse complement strand
GTAAGGGGCGGGGCGGGCGAGGTTCAGCCGAGTAATGGAGGAAGTGAGGTGGAGGTGCCGCTTAAAACCTTGAATCGCGGATTTTGCGGATGACTCGGATTACACGGATTAAAAACCTAAAAACACTTGTTATCCTCACTTTTTGCTTTGATTTTTCTTTTGACTTTGATGGGTTTAAATCCGCGCAACCCGTGTCATCCGTAAAATCCGCGATACAAGGTTTTTTTTAAAGTGATCTGAGGATTTCCGCCCGGGCTATCGAAAAACTCGCTCGAAATACTCAGAAGCGCAAGGCGTAGCTTGCATTTTTGGGCGCGAAATCCGCGCAAGCTACGTTTTGCATCCCGCCTGGTACTTATTTGTTATTAGGTACTAATCGGATATCGTGCGCGTCCCTGTAACCGTCGTGATGCAGTTGCTCGACTATGCGCTTTAGGGTGTTAAAAGGCGGTTTATAATGACCACTACCATTCTCTATCGCGAGAATTTCTCCATCAACGATTACTATCTGCCCGGCGGTGGCAACAGGTTTGCCACCCGTGAAGCTGCTGTGCTGTATTAGTTTGTTTTGGTTTTTTAGGTACGCTGCCGTGTCGCAAACAGTCATGTAGTATATCTTTCCATGCCCGCTCATAACAAAAATAGCCACCTCGAAGTGTGCGGGGAGGGGCTGATGGAAAACATTTACTCCGGCTTGTTCTCGTGTTAAACGGCATCTAGTTGTTATTTCTCTCCCTTTATAATCGCATACCGCCCTCCCATCTAAGCAAACATGCATGCGGAATTTTTTTCGCTCGCTCTCATTAAAGTAGACTTCTCCATCTACCCAGGTATGGTCTCCGATATGATCTACCTCGAATCTACGATTATTCCTACCTGCAAATCCTGGTTGCATTTCAATCAAATCCGTCCAATGACACGGTCCGGATGAACTGGTGTCTCTGCGTGTGCGTGTGCTTGGGCAGCTGTCATATAATGGCAGCACTCTTCGTTGGATAACATAGGACAAACCTTGATGTTCGCCAATACCAGTATTATATTCAGCTTGAATTACTACGTTGTTAGGGGAATCAGTGTTGAGCGAAATAGTTCTAGCCGAAGTTTGATGAACTACTTGTGGCGTTAATACGGTGAAGCTTGCGTCATAATTCGTTTCGCAAGTATAGTTAGATTCAGACTCGCCATAGTGACAATCAAGTTCTGTTCTGACGCTATCTTCTCTGTCCAGCCTGTGCAGCATAATCACTGCTCCAGTTTCTGTTTTAAAGAGCGTATGTGAATCGCTGTAACAACTGTCTTCGGATCCTATTTCACATGCGTATTGGTAATTTGATTGAGCCGAAGTTTTGATAAAAAATCGAGCGATGGTGTCCGCCGGCAGGTCATCCGTCGCAGTCGGCAAGGAATGCGTTGCTGAGATTGTTGGTGCATTATGGACAGGAGGTAGCGGTGGTAGGGCTGGCTGTAAATGGGAGTGCAGGGCGACGTTGGCAAGCAAGCTACCTGCTAATGCAACCAAAAATACAGCAAGGGTCACTATAAATCGCTTTGGTCTGTTAGAGGCGGGTTGTTGGGAAACGCCAGCGGCGACGGAAGGCCTATAAAATTGAATGCCATGGCTGCCGTGAGAAGTTCCCTCTAAGTGGAAGGAAGTTTTGAGATTATTTTCCACATCGGTGCCATATAATTTTCTAAATTCTGACAATTGATAAGTTCTGGTATTATTATCAGTATCAAATACTAATTCTCCGTTATTGTCAAAAGCGTTTTCTCCCAAGCCAATAGTCAGCTTGTCTTGATCAAAATCGAAATAAATTAAAACTACGGGCATTGCTTCCGTACCAGTTTGGTCGCCGTAGCTTTTCTCGGGAATATCCAGCTCAATACTTCTTCCGCCGCCAACTGCGTGTTCAAAGCCTTCTGCTGCTCCGAAATTGCCACGAGTGCTAAATTCAACATGCAGGTAGTTGTTACCATCTTCTTTTGTGCGTCGATAAGCCCTAATTGATAGCAGGGATGTTCCTGATGTTTCATCGATTGAAGCAGACAAGGTAAGTTCATAAGCGGGCGTTGTATCCCCTGATGAATTTATAGGGAGATTTTGATATTCAGGAAAAAAGAAGGGTAATGATATGAAAAGAGTTTCGGCGTCGCCTTGGCGATATGATTGAAAATAGTCGGTGCTAAAAGACCAATCACCTACTGATTGTGTAATAATTACGTTGTTAGCAGTCCAAAAGAGGTCGGGATTTATGGGGGTTCCTGATTCAGGAGTATAGTCTCCTTGATGCACAGTCGAAAGGGGTTCAACGTGGTCAAGATTAAACACTGATTTCTCAATCCGGCTCTTTATTACCGGATATTGGTCGGCACCTACTGTGTCCTCTATACAGGCTAAATGCGGTCCATACGCCATTCCGCCACAAGAATTGTTCTCCGCTAGGGTTACATAATAGGTATAACCTGATGATTGATCTATTCCCTTGATTCTAACCCCGTTGAGATTCTGATAAGAATACTCTTCGAACTCCCACGCGACCGTAGGAGTGCTCACATCTATATCGATAAATGGCCCCTCATCTTCTATGTTGTGCGGTCGTTGAGCCCCCCATAAATATATTTGTCCTTCATTAGGAAAATAAATACGGTTATTGGAATAATACCATTCCTTGCTAACCAGCTCCACATAGGGATTAATCGATTCGGCTTCGCAATTTACTCTACCCACGAAATGTGTTGTATCAGGAGAGTAAGGCGGTTCTAGCCCCAGTTTTTCCAGCGCCAAATCATTCGCAACTACCAATACTAAACATTGTTCGGGACTGGTTGTCGCATCAGAGATTTGAAATTTGGAATTGCCCAAAGCGTGGATCTTTGACAAATTGCTAGTGGTACTATCCTGGGTGCCGACATCTCGCTTCGTCCGAATTTGGATGTTGTTTTCCCCTTCTTTAGAATTCAAATTCAGATCATTTTCCTGGTGCCAAGAGTCTCCACTTGCTGCTAAGCAGCATGTAATGGAAAATGTGGAAACTAAGAATGCCAGAATAACGGTGGCATGTTTCATAAGCAGCTCCTGTAAGTAAACAGTGGTGAAATTTAACCAAAAACAGATTATTTGCGCCGGTCAGGGTATGCAGCCCAGTCCGCAGCGCATTAATTTATAACAAAGATTATTGCATTGGGCAAGCTTTATTTTGCGGACGGGCGCAAACAGTTGGGATGATCAAATGCTACTTGAGTTTTTTGATAAAACGCATATAAATAGATGTCATTATAGTCGTTGCTAAAGAATTTTTGAACTGTGATTTTTATGAGCTATGTGGTTTAGCGATCACGTTAATCATAAAAATCACATAAATCACAGTTCAAATTTATTTATGAGTTGCTATTTGTTCTAAACTTCATTAAACTTTTTCGTTTTAAACTTCTCCTTGCTTTATGATGTTTGTTGCATAAAGCTGCTAAATCCGTAAGGAGTATTATGAAACACTACGAAGTTGTATTTCTCGTTCACCCTGACCAAAGTGAACAGGTGCCCGCTATGATTGAGCGTTATCAGGCAATGATAGGGGGTAAAAGTGGTCATATTCACCGCCTCGAAGATTGGGGACGCCGTCAGTTGGCTTATTCTATCGACAAAGTACACAAGGCGCACTATGTTTTGATGAATATTGAGTGTGATACTGTGGTTATTGATGAACTAGCTGATGCTTTTCGGTTTAATGATGCCGTTATTCGTCATTTGATCATCGTGCGGAAAAAAGCAATTACCGAGGCTTCTCCGCTGGCTAAAAAGGAAACCACACAGAAATCGCCTGAGTTGCACGATGATGATAAGGGATAGGCTGCTTAACGGAGTTTAAATCAAACATTTCCATTCTCAATGAGGCATTACATGTCACGTTTTTTATTTCGTCGCAAAAAATATTGTCGATTTACCGCTGAGGGCGTTGAGGAGATCGATTATAAGGATATTGCCACCCTTAAGGGCTATATCACTGAAACTGGTAAAATTGTACCAAGTCGCATTACGGGCACAAAGTCTAGGTATCAACGACAATTAGCCAAAGCCGTTAAGCGAGCACGTTATTTGGCATTGTTGCCCTACACTGACGCACACGAGAATTGAGGTTATTAGCCATGGAAATCATTCTTCTTGAAAAAATAAAACACTTAGGGAATCTGGGTGATAAGGTTGTAGTGAAAGGGGGATATGGTCGTAATTATTTGATTCCTCATGGAAAAGCTCTTTCAGCCACTCAGGAAAATCTGGCTGAATTTGAGCAACGTCGTGCCTCGCTTGAACAAGCGCAAAAAGAGTCTCTGACAGATGCCAAGGAACGTGCTGCACAAATACAGGAGATTCTCGTCGAGATTGCCGGCAAAGTGGGTCTTGAAGGTAAATTGTTTGGCTCTGTCACGGCGGCTGATATTGCACAGGCAATCAATGATGGGGGAATCAAAGTTTCTAAACAGCAAATCCGTTTGTTCGAGCCTATACGACAGGTTGGCGAATATGAGGTAGAAGTTCATTTACATCCTGATGTTGATGCCTTTGTGACTGTTCAAGTGGTCGCAGAAAACTGATTGGTTTGTTTAGTTATCAGTTATCAGTTGTCAGTGTTCAAAAAAAATCCTATTTCTTTATGAAATAGGATTTTTTAGAAGAATATATCGCCATTTCAAACAAAAATCCTATTTCTTTGAGAAATAGGATTTTTAGAATATATCGCCATTCGCCAATGCAGGAGCCTACTTATCCCATCGACGCCGTTGAGTCCCTAAAAACCCTGCCATTCTCAAGAGAAGCCGAACAGTCTGTGTTGGGCGGTTTGATGCTCAGTAATGAAAAGTGGATTGCTATTGCTGAAATCGTGACTAAAGAGGATTTTCATCTCCGCGAACATCAAATTCTCTTTAATGCCATCCAATCATTATCTGAAGAAAATAATCCTTGTGATCCTGTTACCCTATCCGAGTGGTTACAAAAACACGATCAACTTGATGCCATTGGTGGTGGTGCCTATTTAGGGATGTTAGTTGGCAACACGCCCAGCGCCGCGAATATTACTGCTTATGCAGAAATTGTGAGAGATCGCTCCGTTTTGCGTCAATTGGTACAAGTGGGTACTCAAATTACGGAAAGTGCTTTTAGTACCCAAGGGCGTAAAACAGCCGATCTGCTTGATGAAGCTGAAAGATTGGTATTTGAGATTGCGGAAAAAGGCAAGCGTAGCCAAAGTGGTTTTGTCAAGATTGATGATATTCTGGATCAAGCGCTGGAGCGTATTGATAAGCTTTCTCAGCAAGGGGGGGTGATTACGGGAATATCGACGGGCTTTGATGATTTAGATAAGCTCACTTCTGGTTTACAACAATCTGACTTGATTATTGTGGCGGGGCGTCCGTCTATGGGTAAATGTGTTGCAAGCGATTGTAAAATTGTGCTTGCAGATGGTCATCTAGCTACCATAGAGGAAATTTACCAGCGCAAAAAAGCTCAATTGTTCGCATTGGGACAAGACTATCAGTTTTATTTGACCCAAGCCACTGATTTTATATATGATGGTATCAAGCCTGTTTTTAGGGTAACGACTGATTTGGGTAGGTGTGTAGAGACGACTTTGACACATCCATTTTTAACGTCTCAAGGTTGGCATCCCTTGTCAAAAATTTCGGTTGGGGAAAAAATTGCCGTGCCTAGAAAAATAGGCGTGTTTGGCGTTGAGAGGTTAAGGGAATGTCAAATAAAGCTTTTAGCCTATGTTATAGGAGGAGATAATAGTCATCCTCAAGTACAAAAGGATTTTAGTGAAGCCGTTGAACAATTTGCTGCGGTTAATGCAACAATCTGGTTAGAAAAATTAGGTCTAGACAAAGGTAAATTCATTCCTGCTATAATTTTTAGGTTAGAATTAACACAAATTGCCCTATTTTTAAATCGCCTATTTGCAACAAGGGCTTGGATTGATAATAATAAAATAGTCTATTGCGGTGAAAATGAGGAACTTATCAGGCAAGTTCAACATCTCCTATTGCGCTTTGGGATTATTGCAACATATTGTGATGGGTGCCAACTTGAGATATTGGACGCAAATTCGATTCATATTTTTGTTGAAAAAATTGGTATTTTTACCAAAAAACCGGTTTTGGTTGAATTACAACGGGCGATTACGCGAGAAAAAAATGAGCATGATATTGATATTTATTGGGATAAAATCAAGGCAATTGAAGCGGTAGGCTTGAAACCGGTTTATGACTTGACTATCCCTGAGACTCATAATTTTGTAGCAAATGATGTTTGTGTTCATAATACCTCTTTTGCCATGAATCTGGCAGAACATGCAGCGATTAATAACAAAATGCCGGTTGCAGTCTTTAGCATGGAAATGTCTAATGAACAATTAGCCATGCGTTTAATTTCTTCCTTGGGAAGGGTGAATTTACAAAATGTGCGTACTGGCAATCTTAAGGATAATGATTGGACTCAAATGACAGAGGCTGTTAGTAAACTGACACAATCCTATTTATTCATTGATGAGACACCCGCCTTGAATCCAACTGAGTTACGATCACGAGCACGCCGTTTAGCCCGTGAAAAGGGTCAATTAGGCTTAGTTGTGATTGATTATTTACAATTAATGCAAGTGCCAAATAATAAGGAAAATCGTACTAATGAAGTATCTGAAATTTCTCGCGCCCTCAAGTCTTTGGCAAAAGAACTGAATGTGCCGGTTGTTGCATTGTCGCAATTGAATCGTAGTCTGGAACAACGATCTAACAAGCGTCCAATTATGTCAGATTTGCGGGAATCGGGCGAGATTGAACAGTCAGCAGATTTAGTGATCTTTATTTACCGAGATGAAGTTTATAACGAAAATAGTCCCGAAGCAGGTAAAGCAGAAATAATCGTTGCTAAACAACGTAATGGTCCCATTGGCACAATATTTCTGACTTTTAAGGGAGAATTTACTCGATTTGAAAGCAATATTGAAGAATATTATCACGGAGAATGATTAACATGAGCCGTCCTACTCGTGCCTTCATTGATTCCGCCGCCCTACGTGCTAACTTGCAACGAGTAAAAGCTTGTGCGCCTCGACAGCGCGTTATGGCAGTGGTCAAAAGCAATGCTTATGGTCATGGTGCCATCAAGGTAGCCAATCTACTTCAGTCCGATGTAGATGCGTTTGGTGTGCGTTCTCTTGAAGAGGCACTGGAACTGCGAGAAACCGGCATCATAAAGCCTATTGTTTTACTTGAAGGTTTTTTTAAATCTGATGAATTACCGGAAATTGTCAAACAAGATTTACAAATAGTCGTCCATACAACCAAGCAATTTGAATATTTGCTTAGGGCTCAGCTTGAAAAACCGGTGGCAGTTTGGTTGAAAGTTGATACTGGCTTGCATCGTTTAGGTTTTGCGCCGAATGAGATTGAGCCTATTTATCAAGCCCTCAAACAGTGTTCAAACGTAGTAGAGCCCATTCGTTTGATGAGTCACCTCATCAGTGCGGATGATCGTCAGGATGCCAGCACCGAGCAACAAACTCAAACGTTTCTGGCACTTGCTCAACAGTTTGAAGTCGAAACGTCATTAGCCAATTCTGCGGGGATATTAGGTTGGCCTCAAACTCATTGTGATTTGGTACGGCCAGGTATTATGTTGTATGGCGTATCTCCATTTCCCGATAGTGTGGCGAAACAGGAGGGTTTGCAGCCGGTAATGCAATTGCAGTCTGCTTTAATTGCTGTTAGGCGGCTTCATAAAGGTGATACGGTTGGCTATGGTGCGACTTGGACTTGTCCACAATCTATGCCTGTTGGAGTGGTTGCGATTGGTTATGCTGATGGCTATCCGCGCCACGCGCCTTCTGGGACACCGGTGTTGTTGAATGGTAGACGTGTGCCGTTGGTGGGACGAGTTTCTATGGATATGATAACTGTGGATTTGCGTAATCAGCCAAATGCCAGTGTTGGTGATCCAGTGCTGTTGTGGGGGAAAAATTTGCCGGTGGAGGAAGTTGCCGCTCTAGCAGGCACTATTGGTTATGAGTTGCTTTGTAATATAAATTGTCCATTGAAACAAACGCCTTGATTTTACTGCGAATTCTATTTGTAATGGGATGTTTGAAGCTTTAAAAATGATATGGCGGCGAATATCCTTCGGTGCGTGCGAGCCGCCGTCATAATTTACGCTTTTTTTTTGTTTGTCTGAATCAGAATTTACAGAATTTTAGAATTTTCAGAATTAAACCAATCAAAAGGTAGATTTTAATTTAATTCCTCAGATTACGCGGAAAGGTTCTCTAACCGGCTTGTAAGGCTTTAACTCTAGGTTCAAGTTTTTACCGTGGTGGTGGCGGTTGGTGAGTACAGCGAATGCTAGACAACGAATAATCAGGCCACCGGATCCGTTAAGTCTAGCATCAAGCGTGATTTGGGTTGGTTGCGCCCGGAGATGAGCTTATTGAATTGGTTTTTATTCGTTGTCCTGCATTCGCTGTACTTACTATTTAAAGCGGTATAGGAACGAGGGTGCGTAACATCAGCTTTTTCTGAAAATTATAAAAAAAATTTGTATGTAAATTAGCCAATTTTGTGACTATAGAAACAAAAGATAGGAGAAATTAATCTTATGCCCAAAAACGCTTTTTATGCCCAATCCGGCGGCGTTACCGCCGTTATTAACGCCACTGCTTGCGGATTAATTGAAACGGCTCGCAAACATTCAGATAAAATCGGAAAAGTGTACGCTGGACGTAATGGCATTATCGGCGCATTAACAGAAGATTTGATTGATACCAGTCAAGAATCCGATGAGGCGATTGCCGCGCTGCGACATACGCCATCGGGAGCCTTTGGCTCTTGCCGTTTTAAACTCAAGGGCTTGGAAGAAAGCAAGGCTGAATATGAGCGTTTAATTGAAGTATTTAAAGCGCACGACATCGGCTATTTTTTCTACAACGGCGGTGGCGACTCTCAGGATACTTCGCATAAAGTTTCGCAAATTGGCGAAAAATTGGGCTATCCCATTACTTGCGTCGGTGTGCCCAAAACGGTTGATAATGATTTGCCGATCACTGATAACTGCCCTGGTTTTGGCTCGGTTGCCAAATACGTCGCAGTGTCTATCCGTGAAGCCAGTTTTGATGTCGCATCTATGGCAAAAACCTCCACTAAGATTTTCGTTATGGAAGTCATGGGGCGGCACGCTGGTTGGATTGCAGCGGCAGGTGGCGTGGCTGCGGAGAAGGAGGGCGATGCTCCGCATCTGATTTTGTTCCCAGAAATCGTTTTTGATCAGGAAAAATTCTTGGCTAAAGTTGATGATGCGGTAAAAAAATACGGTTATTGTTCCATCGTCGTATCCGAGGGCGTTAAAAATAAAGAGGGTAAGTTTTTAGCTGAGGCTGGTACCCGTGATGCGTTTGGACATGCACAATTAGGTGGTGTTGCTCCCGTGGTTGCTCAATTGATTAAGGATAGTTTGGGCTATAAGTACCATTGGGCTGTCGCCGATTATCTGCAACGCGCCGCTCGTCATATTGCGTCCAAAACGGATGTGGATCAAGCTTATGCTTTGGGCAAAGCTGCGGTAGAGTTGGCGATAGCGGGCAAAAATGCTGTGATGCCAACGATTGTGCGTACTTCTAATAATCCTTATCAGTGGGAAATTGGTTCTGCCAATTTGGCTGATGTGGCGAATGTGGAAAAAATGATGCCTATGGAATATATCAGTGATGATGGTTTTGGTATTACTGAGCCTTGCCGTGAGTATTTGCAGCCGCTGATTTTGGGCGAGGATTATCCGCCGTATAAAAATGGTTTACCGCAGTATGTGGTGCTGAAAAATGTGGGAGTGCCGAAAAAGTTGGCAACTACTTATGATTTGAAGTGATTTTTCAACCGTAATTTTGAACTGTGATTTTTATGATTTATGTGATTTTTATGAGACGGTGAATTATAGAAATTATTTATAATTTCGTCATTAATATTAATATACTTACCAATCAGATTAATCATAAAAATCACATAAATCACAGTTCAAAATTTAGTCGTAGGGTGGGCAACGTGTTTTTGTTGCCCACCAACCCCTACAAAAGAACTTATAAAAAACTGAGGAGTTAGTGAAAACATGAACCAATTATTTGACGAAGAGGTTCTTGAAGATGGGGAGTCGGATATGGGATCACTTCTGCATAGTGGTACACAAGCAAAACTTACCGGTTTGCTGATTAACAGCGACAAATTATCAGTTTTCACTGAATTAAGTTTAGATGTTAGCCAACATGATCTTGATAGATATAGACTTAATGTAAAAAACGAATTACAACCTGATATTTGTGCTTATAAGCAAACACCGCCAACGCCGGATGAAGAATTTGAGGATGATCTTATTACAGTTTCCCAAATGCCTGATTTAGCAATTGAAATATTATCACCAAGCCAATCGGTTAGTTATCTAGTTAGAAAAATTAAAGCTTATTTTGCGCTCGGCGTGAAATCGTGTTGGTTGGTTATGCCACCTTTAGATGAGGCTCGGGTTTACTCTAAACCAGATTCTTATAAAACCTTTGCTTTGAATGATACGGAGCTATTTGATGAAGTAATGGATATTCACCTACCTATTGCCAAAGTGCTTACAAGGGGGACTTATGAAGTCTGAAAAAATTACTCTATATTTCAAACAAGGAAGCAGCGATAAAGTTTATAAAGCGTCACTAGAAGAAGCGGATAGCAACAATTTGTTTATGGTGAATTTTGCTTATGGGCGTCGAGGAGCCACGCTCAAAACTGGGACTAAAACGAAAACGCCTGTTGATTACGCTTCTGCCAAGAAAATATATGACAAATTGGTGAAAAGTAAGACTTCAAAAGGCTATATATCCGGCGAGGAAGGCTCGCACTATGTAGACGCTGACACGAGAGACACAGGCGTCCAATGTCAATTATTAAATTTTATTGAGGAATCCAAAGTCATTCAACTCATCAATGACGATAGTTGGTGGGCGCAGGAAAAATATGATGGCAAGAGAATGCTTATTCGCAAAACCGATGCTATCACAGCAATTAACCGAAAAGGTTTTAGCGTTGGTGCGCCAGATACTATTTTAAAGAGTGCCGCACAAGTTGATCGTAGTTATTTAGTGGACGGTGAGGCGGTGGGGGAAAAATTGTTTGTTTTTGATTTATTAGAGGTTGATACGGCAGATATTAGGGCAACTCCCTATAGCCAAAGGCTGTTGCAGCTTGAAAATTTAGGTTTGAGTGGCTCAATTGTCGTTGTTGAAACGGCGAAAACTGTTGCGGAAAAACAAGCCTTATACGAGCGTTTAAAAACTGTAGAGGGTATAGTTTTCAAAAAACATTCCGCGTATTATACGCCAGGCAGACCAAATAGCGGCGGAAATCAGCTTAAATTCAAGTTTTATGCTACCGCATCCGTCATTGTGACATCGATAAATGAGAAGCGTAGTGTTGCGGTTGCGGTTATTGAGGGCGCAAATCGAATTGGTGTAGGCAATGTAACAATTCCGGCAAATAAAGAAGTGCCGGCGGTGGATTCAGTTGTTGAGGTTCGATATTTGTATGCTTATAAGGATGGAAATCTTTATCAGCCCACTTACCTTGGTGTGCGAGATGATATGAGTTTTGAAGATTGTTCTATTTCGCAGTTGAAGTATAAAAAATAGACAGTCGGCATTAAACACCAAAACCACATGTAAAGCCAGTCAAAAAAATTAAACTTGTGCTGGACGGGGTTTGCAACTCAATGCCATTAGGTTAAGCCCAAAAATTGTAGGGTGGGCAAAGTGTTTGTTTTGCCCACCTGTCGCAATATTTTTTGTCAATACTTATTTATAGTTCCCACGCGCCAGCGTCAACATTCCCTTCAACTTTCCCCACACATTATCTAACAAGTGTTCCTGCGCCGCCGCTGTTGGATGAATGCCATCGTCTTGCATTAATGCCTTATTGCCGGCAACGCCTTCCAGAAAAAATGGCACTAAGGCAATGTCATAGGTGGCGGCTAAATCGTGATAAGTCTGGTGAAACTGCGTCGTGTAAGTTTTGCCATAATTGGGCGGAATTCGCATCCCCAATAATAATACTGTTGCTCCGGCTTGTTGAGATTGTTTTATCATAGCGGCAAGATTAGTTCGCATGGTTTTAAGACTTAAACCGCGCAAACCATCATTAGCTCCCAATTCCAGTATTACAATAGAAGGCTGATATTGTTGCAAAATTTTTTGTAAGCGATTGTGCCCGCCGCTAGTGGTATCGCCGCTGATGCTGGTATTGATTATCTGATATTTATATCCGGTTTCATGCAAACGTTGCTCTAATAAATGCACCCAACCCTCTTGGGGCGCAATACCATAAGCGGCACTTAGGCTATCTCCAATAACCAGTAGCCTTGAATGCGAAGTTGGCACATCAATTTCCTCTTTTAATACTTGGGTTGGCGCATTAGTTTCCTCCTCTGATAAAGGATTAGAGGGATTGGAGCATGAGCAAATATACCCCATCATAATACAAATGGTAACAAGCGGTTTTTTTAACATGACAAACGCCTCAAAATTAAATCTAGGGAGAAAATTCAACAGTGATAGTAACAGCCAATAAATTAGTTAAACAAGTTAGTGCCCCTGACGGTACTTTGACTATTTTAAACGATATTAACTTGGAACTTCATGCCGGTGAAGCGGTGGCGATTTTAGGTGCCTCTGGCTCGGGTAAGTCAACTTTGTTGGGATTATTAGCCGGATTAGATAATCCCACTAGCGGGGATGTTAGCTTATTTGGTATGAATTTAAAGCAGTTAGACGAAGATGGGCGAGCACAGTTACGTGCCGGTAAAGTCGGCTTTGTGTTTCAATCTTTTCAGTTATTGCCCGGTTTGACAGCCTTAGAAAATGTTATGTTGCCGATGGAATTAGCCGGAGAGGCTGAGGCAAAATCAGCGGCTTTAGTGGTATTAGAACAAGTGGGTTTATCGCAGCGCATTCATCATACCCCACAACAATTATCAGGCGGAGAACAACAACGTGTGGCGATTGCACGAGCTTTTGCTTGTAAGCCACTGATTTTATTTGCAGATGAACCAACCGGCAATTTAGATCAAGCCACAGGGCATCGTATCATCGAATTATTGTTTTCATTTAAAGAGGAACAAAACACCGCCTTGATGTTAGTGACGCATGATCAGGCATTGGCAGATAGATGTGATCGTTGTTATATATTAGAAAATGGTGAGGTGCAAAATTAGAATAACTCCGTTTGCATAGAGAACAACACCATTGTATAAAAAGATTTTATTTTATAGTCCACAAAAATATTGATAAACATTGACATTAATGCTTGAAATTGATACATTGCCTATCAATGAAACACCATTCCAAACACCGAATAAAACGTGCCGTAAAGATTCTCAATGAAGAAAGCACTAAAAACGAAAATTAGAGGACTAGACAAATCCCAATTCAAAAGACTTAGAGAACTAACCCACCACGCCAAGAACCTCTATAACCAGACTTTATGGACTTTGCGAGAAGCC
>Ga0209780_1002244_pt1 | contig 13565 bp, 7 predicted proteins | sample WorMetexBAHAMAS2_FD_187384 | JGI IMG/M metagenome (GOLD analysis project Ga0209780, IMG submission 187384) | Marine gutless worms symbiont microbial communities from Max Planck institute for Marine Microbiology, Germany - Inanidrilus exumae... | ecosystem: Host-associated > Annelida > Digestive... | reverse complement strand
GTGTACAGAAAACAACAACGACACGGCACGTCAACTACACTGTGTACAGAAAACAACAGCGACATGCCGTCAACTACACAGTGTACAGAAAACAACAACGACACAGCGCGCGTGCTGACAGGAGCTGCCGTCAACTACACGGTGTACAGAAAACAACAACGACACAGCGCGCGTGCTGACAGGAGCCGCCGTCAACTACACGGTGTACAGAAAACAACAGCGACACAGCGCGAGTGCTGACAAGAGCCGCCGTCAACTACACGGTGTACAGAAAACAACAACGACACAGCAACTGTTAGTTAGTTGGTGTTTAACATCCCTTTCAGCACAAATATGGCTATATCAAAGACCAAAGGTCAGCGGTGGAGAGCTATCCCTACCCAGTGAAGAAAGGCCAGCGATATATTAACCTCAACCCTGGCCGCCTTTTTGTTCAGCAGCCAGCCAAAACGGAAAGGGATCGAGAGGCTCATTTAAATTATTACGCCAGCGCATACGACAGGGAAAGACAACTATCACACCGCAAGACACAACCAAATCAAATACTACAAAAAAGCATGCATTCCTAACTAAAAATACACATAACACAAAATCAACACAAAAAACTACAGCCAGGTTTAGTCGCCTTTGTAGACATCTGGCCTGGAAATGGAATGGGACTATTCTGGTAGAATGGAAAAGGACGGAAAAGCAAGAAAATAGTTGAAGTGAGCAAAAAGTGAAAAAGAGGAAAGTAAAAGATACTAAAATATCTAGAGAAAATGACAAAGTGAAGTGATAAGAGGGAGAGGGGATTGCCCCAGGCCCACACGGGGCATATGAAGCTGTGAAATGCCAGCTTTACTTGTAAACCACAACTCATGCTTATAGTCACCACTATGCTGAGACCATGTTCCACGGGACACTATTCCGCAGATGTTACAATAAGTCTAATGTTGTAGTACAGGTCTATTCTGCTAACTAAGTAAAGTAAAGTTACATAATAAAATTAGCCCCGTACGGGACTCGCGGTCGACTCCTACTTACTGCCAACTTCAAAGTCACGTGACACAAAAACTAGGACAAACATCAAAAATCCGGCTTTGGTAAGCTTTAGGTATTGCCCCCTAATTTAAGAATCCGTGGTCATTTGCCAGCCCCCATTGTAAATGGGGATGAGATAGCCGTAGTAAATGGCTAAATTTCCGACTTTCAAGGGCTCGTGGCCTTGACCTTGGATCGGGTCATACTGCATACCGTCATGCATCACTCGTCGACCTCTACATACACACCAAATTTCATTGAGATCAAAGAAACTTCTTGTGGACGGACCAATGGACGGACGGACGGACGTACGGACGGGCGGACGAACATTTGAGACCCACTTTATTAGGTCGACTCGGAGTAGCTGACCTAAAATGATGACAAACACAAGTGACAAAGACAGAGCAGACCTGAGGTACAAGATACGGCAGAACAACACGACTCTTGACAGCCATCATCTGCTTCAGTCCATCAAGTGCATAGTCGGACACTGCCGGATCATCCTGACACGCGCACGCACACGGCGTGCAGATAACAATACATGTGTAAAGGCAAAACGACAGGAGCAGTAGTTATATAGTGCTATTTATACCATGCATAATCTCAAAGCGCTCAGACATGGATCACACAGTTTTACCTGCAAATACATCATGCCTGCTTTTCCTTCGTATGCATTCACCAGATGGCGCCACCCCCAACTGAGGTAGCAGACATTCAATTACAGCTTACTACTCATTTATCGACCCCAAAGGGATAAAAGGCTGAGTTGGCCAGGTTGGTTGACCTATAGCGGACAGTTTACAATGTCAATCAATGTCAATGCCAATCGTGGATTTATATAGCGCATAAACGCAAAGCCTCTAATGCGCTGGTGCACTAGTACAATGAGAAAAAGAAGAGTCTTCCACATAAGTGGTAAACAGTCAGCTACAGGTTGAGCACGGGACAGGGAAAGTTTGATGGCAAAGATCGACTTTCTGCCAGTGTGCCACGCAACCAACCACGCAGTAGACAAAGTGGCAAGTGGCTGGATTAGCAATACGAACTAGACAAAGAGTGAATGTTATAATCACAATCACAATCACAATATGAAACTTGTATAGCGCCGCTTACAAAACTGAACAGCGGCACTGAACAGAATACAACATTAAAATATATGATAAAAATAAAAAAATAGTCTGGAAACTAATTAATAGCCTAGTTATTCCGATAAACTGTACGCATCCCTAAAGAGTTTAGTTTTAAGATGGCGCTTGAAAGTCGCGACAGATTCCATTTGACGAAGAGATGTGGGTAGCCGGCGGCATCTAGTAGATAAGTAGGTGCGTGTCCGAAGGCAACACCATGCATCAATGTGCATAGCTTATAGGTGATACGTTGACGCACCGGTAGCCAGTTCAGTGTCCGCAGTGCCACTGTGACATGATCCCGTGGCCGCAAGTCCAACACAAATCGCGCGGCCGCGTGTAGTACTCGCTGCTAAATATATTAAGACGCCTAAAATCACCAAAAATGCTATTACAATAAATTAGCCCGTATGAGACTGACGGTCAACTCTTCACAACTGACGCTTGTGCCAAGTTCAAAGTCACATGACACAAAAACTAGGACAAATATCAAATATCCATCCCGATCAAACTTAGATATTGTGCCCTAGTTTAAGAATCAGTGGTCAGTTGCCAGCTCCGATTGTAAATGGTGGAGGAGATAGCTTTTGAAAATGGAAGGACTTCCAACTTTCAAGCTCTTGACCTTGACCTTAAATTGGGGTCATACTGCATACCGTCATGCATCACTCATCGACCTCTATATACATGCCAAATTTCATTGAAATCGAAAACACGTTTTGTGGATGGACGGACATTTGAGATCAGCTTTATTAAAATTCTAGCATCCATTTTCAAAGTGATTTTCTTCGTCCATTATCAGTGGCTATCGATCAACCAACAGTATCAATGCACCTAAGTAAACTAGCAAATAGCAAAGCACAACATAAAAACGCATTGATAAACACTGGTATTAGATAGCAGTCAAAAGGTAAATGCTTCCCATGCTTGCTACTAAGCGTTGGGCTCGGAGCTGATCCGCTCATTACGCCTCAACCGTGAGAGCTAGTCAAAAATGTTCAATTAGCACTAATAGGAAATCAACCATGCACTTTCCAACGAGTCATAGATGAACCATGTACGTTACCCCTAACTCCCGCAAAGGGTGGCACAAAACGCAATTTTTTGCTGTTTTTGCCAGGGACCCAACACCTTTTCAAACACAACGATTTTCACCAATATCTGCTCATAGTGCCTCAGCTGTGCGAGCTAGCAAAAAAGTTCAATTATCACTAACAGGAAGTCGACAACGCGCTTTCCATCAAGCCATAGATAAACCCTGTGCGTTACCCATCAGTCCCCCAAAGGGTGGCTCAAAACGAGAATTTTTACATTTAGCATTGCCTTTCATATCTTTGTTGCAGGTAATCATAGACACTTCAAGTTTGGTATGCATATTAATCATAGCAAGTCCCAACCTACAGATGACAAACTGTCCCTGAAACGGGCGTGGTCACTGTCACGTGACCTCTTTAACTTTTGCAAAATAAGCGTCATGTGAATGTTTTAAAATTTTGCCATTTGCCGTTGCTTGGGCTCGTCAATGACAGATGAGCTACTTGTTACAGTAATGATGGGAAATGGACTCATCGCAGTAATTGCTGAATGGAAAATTACATCGCAGCAAGCAAGTAAGCAAGCAGCTGTGCCTTACCAGCTTCTTGAGTAGATGAGGAATAATGTCGTCCAGCGTTCGAGGTCCAATGTTGGAATGAAGGTTGTCAAAGGTTCTTGCAGCAGACTCTCGTACCTCCGGCAGAGGATCACAGAGCGCACGATGGACTGTAGAGATGAGACTTTCAGCAAACACCGTCACCTAGCAACCAGCGTCAACATCACTGTATAGGTATAAAGGTAAAGGCTTACCATACTCGTTACCGAGCATTGGGCCCGAAGCTGATCCCGATGTACAAGCAGTCAACCCGCAGGTGACTATAAGCCATCCACACAATGGTAGGCTGCCATTACTTTCCGTCAGGCCTGCGGTTACCTTCCCAGCCGCACAGCATCACTGCCCCTTGGCCGGTACCAAGTTATACTGCTTGGTGATAGATGCATATAGGTGTGAACAAGTTGCCCAAGGTTGTTACGCAGCTTTGCCCCGAGTAGGATTTGAACCCACGACCTGTTGATCGCCAAGTCCAACACTCTACCCGTTGCGCCACCTACGTTATGAGTAGCAAATGTCATCGTAATTATTCACCATGTCAAGGCATCGTACGAGTTGTGACATTTACTGCTGCTGCTGCTGCTGCTGCTGCTACTACTACTATTAGTATTATTTACTATTACTATTACTATTACTATTACTATTAATATTATTATTATTATTATCAGGCTGCATCACAGCCATAGCTAGATACAGCCTCAGCCTATCGCTACAGATGAAGTAACACGGTCTGTCTATCCGTTGGTCACGATTGTGAGCCCCCAAAAATGGCTGAATTGATCAAGATGCTGATCAAAGTGTAGACTCCAGTGGGTCAAAGGAACCATGTATTATCATAATCATAATCATACACATATCTATATAGCGTCATTATGCAGAGGCCTCAGATGGCGGTCCAGGTCCACCAGGGGAAAAGGCAATATTTCAAGGGTTGTCTGGCCAATTAAGAAGCATTCCGAGTCACTGCTGCGGTGTATGTAGCAAAAAATCAATAATGACATCAGCACGACTGCTGCAGACAACTGCAATGCGCATGACTCACCATTAAAAATCTGCCGCCATCCGCAATGCGGTCCCTCGTCAAAATTCTTCTAATACTTGTTGTCATTAGTTACAGCAGGGTGACGGTGTAACTGACACCACACTAGTGGCTGTCATCAACAGCATGCTAGCAGTAAAACTTTGTTCCAATAAAATCAGACAGACACACACACACAGACACACAGACAGACACACGACGATGGCTAATACCCGCACTAGCATAGCATCGCGTGGGTAAAAATACCTATAACATAAAATCTACACACACAAAATACAGCCAGGTTTAGTCGCTTCTTACGAAATCCGGCCTGAAAAAAGAGCAGGACTATTCTGGTAGAATGGGAAAAGATGAAAAAGCAAGAAAACAGATGAAGCGAGTAAGAAAAAGATAAGGGAAAAAGTAAAAGAGACTAAAGATAGAGTAAAAGGTGGGGAAGTAAAGGGATAAGGGGGACTGTCCCGGGCCCACACGGGGCGAAAGGGCCACGTAATAGTTGCTATTACTACAACTAGCAAAGACTGACATGGTCGCGGCTGGTGGAGCTCATAATCTCACTGAGTCCAATACAGACGCCCTGTCTCCGGTCGGAGTCATCCGAGTCCAATCCCTGTTCCAGGATCGGGATCAGCTCTGGCAGCACCTTCTCGCCCAGCTTGCGTACAATGTCACCGAGTGTACGTGCTGCCACCTGACGAATGAAACACACAACAACTCGCTCGCTGCTGGTTTGCTGCTATTCATGATGCAGCCCGTTCGTTAATCACAGGAAAAACGGTCTGTTAACCACTTCCGTGACTAATAACAGCCTTAGTGACTGACAATGTTACACGTAGAGTACCAAGCAGTATTGCAAGCTACAGATTCACCACTCTGCTCATCCATAACTCCCTCTCTCTTTCACTCCCGCCTTAAATCCTACCCCCCGTCCCCGTAGTTTCACTTCTTCCTCCCGGAATGCCTTCACGTACTTTTGCCCGGACCGTTTCTTCTGAGCTACTCGGTTTTTGCTTTTAGTTTTTCCTTATTTTTTCCTTTGTGCCATGTGCTAGATTAGGCTGGCCATCTCGTCAGCTTTTGAGCACATTAACCCCAAAAAAACTAAAGCCAGGTTGGTCGTCTCCTATGACCACCAGCCTGAAAACAGACAGGGCCTGTTCTGGTTTCAGCACTTCATAAATTTGTCACTTACTTACTTACTTACTTACTTAGACACTTACCCACTTACTTACAGTCCCCTGGACCCACGCGGGGCCTGCACTTCAGCAGCACCAACCCAGGCTTCAATTCTCTTCTTTAACGTGACCAGACTTTGCTGGCCTTACCTTCAACAACATCACAGATTGATGGCTGCGCCTTCAGCCATTTGTGGAAAGACTTACCCTTATCCATCCGATCTCTTCAAATTTTCTATCTCTTCAAATCGTGCCTAAGCCTACCTGTTTACATGTGCCGTCCCTCTGCCACCTTGCGATGGCCCTCGCTTCAGATTCAAGCCTTTGTGCACAATATAAAAGTATGTATCGCTGAATGCCACTTCTTCACAGAATTTCTCTACTTTTCCCCCTCCCCTCCAACAGACAGCATCTGAGCTCTGGTGCTTGTCTGGAGGATAAGAGGGAAGATAATCAGAACTGCTCTGTGCTGTGTTGTGTATGACAGTTGTGCACAATGATATACACACACACGTGAGCAGTTCTTACATTTTTGCATGTTAGTTAGGTTTAGATTTCTTTTTCCGTGTTTATTTAGGTTCTGTCTATTGTCTGTTCTCAGCTTAGGTCATTTTGTTCTTGTATTGCTTGCTTTTGTTGTGTTGGTTTAGTTTCTTCAGTACTGAGACAACAGATTGGTCGGGAAGAACGTCTCTGAAATGAGCTAAACAGTTTCGAGTGGGACGTAAAACCTTAACTCAATCAATCTCTACCAGTGGAAGAAGACTATCCATGTTGATTTGTCTAATCCAGCTTCATCGGGAAACGGTATGTTCAAAACGGAGGTGAAGTGGTGCTATTGGTTGATCACTTATTCATTCAGTAGAAGCAGACACTACCCGTCATTCATCACACTCAATGACTTACTTACTTACTTACATGGATGCGTGGCACAGTGGTAGAACGTCGATCTCTGACAGGCGAACGTTCCCTGTCCTACGCTCTACCTGCAGCTGACGGGTGACCACTTATGTGGGTAAGTCGTCTGCTACAAGGCCAGCCAACTAGGCCAACTCAGCCTTTCATCCTTTCGAGATCGATAAATGAGTAGTAAGCTGTAATTGGATGTGTGCTACCTCGCTTGGTGAATGCTTACAAAGTAAAGGCAGGATGGCTCATTCCATTCGTGGATTAACATGTAGGTGGCAGGTAAAACTGTGATCCCTCATTAACATGTGCCATTCCTAAGTGCGTTGGAAGTGTTTCACGAAAATGTGTTATACAAATCGACGTTTACTTTACTTTACTTTACTATTTTATTTACTCACTTACTTACTCACTTACTTACTCACTTACTTACTTACTTACTTACCTACTCAGGAGAAGCAGAACCAGCATTGAATGGCACCTGTCGCTTGTCGTAGCACTGAGAGGCGAGACATCCGAGCAGCAGCTGAAACAACGTCGGCATGATCTCTCGCAGCATTTTGGGCGTGTGTGCGACGATCACCTTCCAGACGTGCAGCGCCGCCTGGCGGACGAGCAGCGCAGTGTCGGACCGACCCATGTACAGACCGGCCAGCACGCGGTCGCGCCGCTCTCGGCCGAGCACGTCGAGGATCGCCACCTGAGAGTTCTCTGTGCCGAAGCTGTCATCTTCACTTGCACTCTCTGTCGACATCTTTCCGCTCACACCTGCAGCGTGACAGCAACAACGACAACTATAACTACCACAAGATGGACACTGATGCCACTGTGCTGACAGGGATATCCCAGCACCTCTACGGTCTGCAGTGACCTTGACCTTTATCATACAGAATCTAATCAGGTCTTGGGTTTTGGGCTAGTGCTGGGCTTAGTACTTCATTTCGCGAGTGCTGCAGTCGCTGTAGATTCCAGCCATATGACTGCGTCATAATCCGCTTCGTGGAGTAGATTCAGTCCGCCTTCAAATTTCGTCAATGGACGCGTGTCGACAATGTGGTTCATGGTCTGTCGCTGGCCACAATCAGAAGAAGGTGATTGAGCTAGGCCCCATTTGTGCAAGTTTGCACGACATGGACCTTGACCCGTTTGGAAACGGCTTAGTACTGAAAAATTGAAACAAACACAACATAAGCAAACATGCATCCGTTAACAAAACGTACTACAACATAAAATAAACCCAAAAAAACTAAAGCCAGCTTCGGTCGCCTCCTACAACCTCCGACCTGGAAACGGAACAAGTCTATTCTGGTATGGTATTGTAGCGTTTAATGCCCCACTCGACACATTATAGGTCATTTCGGAGACGATTTTACAGGTCAGTCTATTCTCGAAAGAGTAGATAGATAAGTCAAAATGCAAACAAGCGAGAATGTAAATAAGTAAGAAAAAAGCATAAGGAAAGAAGAAAGCAAAGAAGGAAGAAAGGAAGTAAGGAAGTTAACTAAACACATAAACAAACAATTTATATAGCGCCGCAATCAACACATGAATCACTGTGCATTACTGCTCCCGAGCACATACGGGGTGTAAGCGCCAGTGAATGGTCCCTGTAAGCTTTATCAAAACTGTTCAAGCCATTCATGAGAAATCACGGTAACAATATCTCTCCAGAAGCATGAACGAAGAGATAACAGGACAGCCCAAAAACATAACAAACGTAACAAATATTGTCACTATTGTGAGGTAGTAAAGGCATAAAACGCACAAGGAATGGTGTTCAACAGAATACAGAAGGTGTCCATCTGTCTTGCTACGACGCACAGGTCTCAAACATCCACATATACGCGCCACTTTAACTATCACTTTCCACGTGACGTTGAAGTTAGTTCGAGTTTAACGTCCCCTTTCAGCACAAATATGGATATATCGGAGATAAAAGGTCAAGGGTGGAGAGCCATCTCTACCCAGTGAAGGAAGGCCAGCGATATATTAACCTCAACCCTGGCCGCCTTTTTGTTCGGTCGCCTCCTACGACCTCACGCCTGGAAACGGAGTGGGACTATTCTGGTAGAAAGGGATCGGATGGACAGTAGAAGAAAATAAGTAAAGTGGATGAAAAAAGGAAAAAGGGAAAAGTAATAAAGAGCAAAAAATGAGGAAGTGAATGGACAAGGGAGGAAGGAGCAAAGGCGGAAAGGGGGTACCCCGGCCCCCATGCGCGGTACCTTCCACGTGAATGTAGACTAGTTTGTTGCCACGTTAATGTTCTTTAACACATTCTAAAGAAAAGCACCGTAGCTCAGCTACTGCAGACGGACTACACGACGTGCTGTGATCGCTTACATCTTGTCAACTGTACGAAAAGTTCCATTCGAAAGGGCTACAATGAGTAAAAGACCTTGAAGGCCAATCGAGAACAACCGAACTGCCGCTATTTGATAGGTCATATACCACCTTTTATTAGTGGTCTGTAGTTATAACGTCCGTTTCTTGCACCGTTTCCCAGATATGATCACATTAACAGTGCACGTGACTGTCTGTAGCCCTGAGAAGTCCTCAGTTTCCACGAGGCAGTGGAAGTACAAGCCACGCATGCTTTCCAATTCATGTGTAGACATATCGTGCGGATGTCAGATAGTCGGTTGCCAAAACAGATATTTTACGGCGAACTCTCCTCGGGAAAACGCTCAGCTGGAGGTCAGAAAAAGAGATAAGGACAGCCTGAAGGTGTCCGTCAAAGACTTTGGCATATGTGACAATTCGTGGGAAACACTTGCCAAGAACCGTTCTGCCTGGCGAGCAGGGATTACCAGTGGAGCTCACAGTGCAGAGGCCAGACGACTGGATGAAACGGAGAAGAAACGTGCTGCCCAAAAAGCCCGTGCCGGAAGCACATCTGCACTCGGCTCCGAACACACATGTCCGACCTGCGGGAAAGACTGTCGTGCTCGGATCGGACTCCTCAGCCACCTCCGCACTCATCGCCCAATCAGCACTTCCAACTGACTAAGAGTTGTGGTCATCTTCAATTACGAAGGACGAACATCATCATTATCAATACACGCCATATTTCCTGAGCTATTAGAGTTAGAAAGGTTTCAAACAGCAGAAATGAACTCTGACGGTCACTCAAAAGACATTGGTAATGGTGCCATTTCATAAGCCACATACAATTTCCTGTTAGACTTCCATCGCAACGTTGTCTCTATTTTGTAACATTTCTGACATATTATCAGTTATTTCCCAAAACTAAACAGGTCACGAGACTCTGAACACGTACCCCTTCGGGCAGTGCTTTCCGTTTGAAAACAGCAGGCAAGCTGCAAATCGACTGTGCCGGTACGTCTAGGCGAGCGATACACGATCAGTTGTATGATCAATTGCTGAGTGCACTGGGGGCATTGAGCCGGCCAGACCTTGGCCATACATTGTTATTATTTAAGCATATCTCAAGTTCTGATCTTCTGCACTCAACTTTCATTGCGTCTGTGAGTGCGAGGCGAGTGATAAATCGACTGCGCCAGACCTCCATAGGCAATTGATCAGCGCAAACGATCAACTGACTGTCACATGTAGAAAACACTACCTTTCGGGGTATCTGTCACATGCACAGTCTTACTCATCACTATCGAACTGCTTAACTTCACCCAGTCAGACTCATCTAAATCATTACGCTAGCGCCTACAACAGGGGAGACAACTATCACACCAGAAGACAAAACTAAATCAAATACGACAAAAACAAGCATGCATTTTAATTAAAAAATACATGTGATGTGATGGACTGAGCCGTCGATACGACGGATCTCGACACGAATGTGTTTGGCGGTGTGAAAAGAGACCAATTCGCGAAGCGCAGATGCGGCCACATGTGACATATAACACAAATCGACACAAAAAGCTAAAGCCAGGTTTAGTCGCCTGCTACGACATCCGGCCCGGAAACGGGAGTGGGATTATTCCGGTAGAATGGGAAGGGATGGAAAAGCAAGAAAATAGATGAAGCGAGTAAGAAAGGGAAATAGGGAAAAGTAAAAGATGCTAAAACATAGAATAGAAGGTGGGGAAATGGGAAAGAAAAGGGATAAGGGAGGATTGCCCCCGACCCACAAGGGGCTCGTGGACAATGTGCATAATGACCGGAGATGCGGTAGAGGAGATCTCCCAGCAGCTGAATGCTGCTCAGTCTGATGCGCCAGTTGTCATCAAACAATCCTGTCTCCAGCTCCGGCAGCAGCAGCTCGATTGCCTTCTCTGAGTACATGTCAATCACACGCTGACCAGCACGGAGAGCCGTGTCACGGACAAACTCCGACTCATCAGCTAGCGCCTTCACACACACACACACAGACACGCCTCATCTTACTAGTACAATGGATGGGCGACTATCACGTCACTGGAAATTCCAAATACAAAGATTAGCGTACAATTTATCCCTTCCTAAAGCTTTGCAGCAGTGTGATTTAAGTTAACGGTAACGGAAATGGATTCATTCCGTTAACAGTGACAATTTAATTCTGTTAGCGATAACAATAACGGAAACGGAAAAAATAAAAAAACGAGAACGAAACGGAAAAATTAACAATACAATACAATACAATAATGGTTAGTTTAGTGCCCAGCCTACAACGAAAACGGAACGGCTAGGCATTACAATGTTGATAAAAAATAACAGCTGAAACTGAATAAAAATTATTATTTTGTGTTCTACAACCACCGCGTACGTATGATGAGGTGCCGTGTACATGACGTACACCTACACATACACTTGAACTGAGTTTGAAGGAAACGTCACGCAAGAGGCTTCTGCTTGCACTCGAACAGCTCCTCTGCATTATACCGGCTATTAGGCAGACCGTAGCTAGCCGCATTAAATATTCTACGTTGAGTAACAAAAGGCTACGACTACTGAAACTGCAACTGTAACTGAAACGGAAACTGTAAAATTTTTAAAAAATAAAACGAAACTGAAACTGAAAAATTTATACTGACAAATTAACAGAAACTAAAACTAAAAAATACCCGCAACTTAAATCACACTGCACACGGCAGAAACACACGTGCAAGTAATTTTGCTGACAAAATAACAAACAAATCGCAGCACTTACATATAAAGTTTGATAAACAGATCTGCATATTCGAGTATTCGATTAGTGCTTCGTACTCTTGGTTCGGCAAAAAATACTCCGGAAATCCCAATCTAGTAGTAGTAGTAGTATTTTATTAATTGTTTGACAAACCGCAAACAAGTGACACATAGTGTATAGTACATAATTATGAATATGAGTATACAACAATGTCTGTGAACAATAAAACGTAGAGTTCCGAAAAACAAAGTAGAGAAAAATATGCGTTCAATAAGCAGAAAGTTGTTAGTATATATCTGTGTATAGCATTATATTTACAAAGTTAGAGTCTGATAGGCGGCCTGATCGCTCAGGGAGCTGGAACAGGTTCGGCCGCTCCCGGAAACTGTAATTCTGCGACGCGGTTGATTACTCTACAAATTTAAGAAAAAAAACGAAAGCAGTAGCGTGAATAGTAGATAACGCACGTCATACGCAACACACCTTGAGTATGGAGGGTATGATTGGTCCGACGTAGGGCAGGAAGTCGTCGGTGAACACAACGGGCAGGTAGATGAACATCATGATGTAACCATCACGCACATGGGGCGAAATATCAGTGCGACTGGCAGTTTGCATGATGTCAGGCATTAGAGTGTGAAGCTTCGCTGTACCAAGACCTCCCACCACCTCACTCAGACCTACAGACACATTGTCAACAAGTGACACAGTGCCGAGACCTCCAACGATAACATTATTACCACGACGATGCTTGCTTGTCATTCAGCAGCACCTTCGACTTTTAATGAACGCTATCATAACTCCGTAACTTTTTCTTAAATGTCTGCTCAGTAAAATAGTACCGGAATAACAGGCAGATGATTTTAGACGCCGGGACTCACATTACTTACTAAGTACAAGTGTTATAGGAATTCTTTGGCACATCGTTATCTGGCATCCCGTACTCATTACCGAGCACTGGGCCCAGGGCTGATCCCGGTGTACAGGCAGTCAGCCCGTAAATGACTATAAGCCATCCACCTGGCGGTAGGCTGCCATTACTTTCCGCCAGGCCTGCGGTTACCTTCCCAGCCGCACAGCATCACCGCCTCTTGGCCGGTACCAAATTATACTGCTTGGTGACAGATGCACATAGGTGTGAACAACTTGCTGAAGGTTGCTACGCAGTTTTGCCCCGAGTAGGATTTGAACCCACGACCTGTTGATAAGTCCAATGCTCTACCCCACTGCGCCACCTCTACCATGACTAATTCCACATACATTGCCATTTTCCAGATGTATCTGGGTGAGTCAGTTGCTGCTTGAATTTGTCCATCCACCTGTTCCAGCACAGAGTATTTCAGGACAAGTAGCACTAGTATTTTTATAAACCAGGGGCCCGATTCACAAAAAATCTTACGACAAAATTAGGAAAAACTTAGGATAAAGTGCGACTTAGGAAAATCTTAAGATAAACTTAGGATGAACTTACGAAAAACTTAAGATCACCTTAATAAGAAAAATGCAATTTCTCAAAAATGACTTAACATTACTTTACAGAATTGTCTGCATATATATAGGA
>Ga0209780_1002243_pt1 | contig 13565 bp, 9 predicted proteins | sample WorMetexBAHAMAS2_FD_187384 | JGI IMG/M metagenome (GOLD analysis project Ga0209780, IMG submission 187384) | Marine gutless worms symbiont microbial communities from Max Planck institute for Marine Microbiology, Germany - Inanidrilus exumae... | ecosystem: Host-associated > Annelida > Digestive... | reverse complement strand
CTATGGGGCAGATAATAAAAGCCACACGTATCGAACACGGCCCCATAGGCCTTTTTTGTAAATCCGCGCTGGGGTCTGGAAAGGTTGAAGATGATCGAGCAGAGCTTGAAGACTATCCTCTCTGAAACTGGCAACCAGTGAAGATCATCTCGAAGTGTCTGTGTTATGAGCACAAACTTCCGCTTCGGCATTATGAGTCGTGCAGCTGAGTGCCAAACTGACTGGATAGTCTTTGTGGAAGTAGTGTTTATCTGATATAACACACTGTTGCAGTAGTCAAGACAACTGGCTCTGTCTAGCTTGGTTTTCGAGATAACGACGACATACGTTTCTCGGCCTCGGACTTTTGATCACCATACGGCCACGCTGATTGGTGGTCGGTTCGACCTACAGAATTGGCTTCCTACTAGTGTTCTGCAGTACAAACTTAACCATGTCTTTCTAATCCAACGTTTTTGCGCCATGGGCACAGACAGAGAGATAGACGGAAAGATGGACGGACATCAACACCAGCCTTGCTTAATGCCCCCACTTTGATGGCGGTGGGCGTAATAACACTAAAATACAACACGTCAGTGACAATGAAGAACATACGGTATGATTGATATATGACAAACAATAGAACAAAACGCTTACTGTATGGTATGGCCAATTTTCCAATCATCATCAGTATCCGCTCTCGTTTACCTACAACAAATCATCATGCGTTCTACTTATCACGCCTGATGGCTCATTTGACTCCATCCAGGCGGCCACTATTTGTAAACATTATTACGCTGGTCGCATTTAGAGGAAAGCGTAATGTAACGGTCTGGCGTCGGTCCGTCTGTTTGTGTGTCTGTCCCGTCGGCATACTCACCGTAACTCGCCAGGGGGCAACACGCAACGCGGTCAGCGTACATTTCGGCCCGACAATAAGGAGGAACGAAATACTTGTTGTAATTATCGCAAAATTACGCATGCCTTACGATACGATACGATACGATACGATGCGGTAGACTTGCGTGCGCTCAAAAGCTGAAAAGATGGCCAGCTTAATCTAGCGCACGGCACACAAACAAAAATAAGGGAAAACTGAAAGCAAAAACCGAGTAGCTCAGAAGAAATGGTCCAGACAGTAGTCCGCGAAGGCAGTCCAGGAGGAAGAAGTGAAACTACGGGGGTAGGATTTGTGAAACAGGTAGGTTTAAGCCAAGAGTGAAAAAAGTTTGTACGTGGACGGTGCAACTGGCAATAGAAATTACAGATTTTCGAAAAAAATGTAACCTCCGAAGTTTTATGCACATATACGCAGCCAAATGGCAAAATGGACTACTCCGAAATATACGAAGTTATGCACTCTTTTTCTCCGATCTCAGAGCACCGTCAGGTTATGATGATAACGATAACCTCAAACGGCGACTAATAATACTACCACTACGATGTTAACACTTTTAAGGGCGCTATCAATTATAGTTATTAGTGGAATTTTGCATTAGTATAGCAATAGGTCTAAGCCACAATAGTATTCCAAGATTCACCATGTCAAACACAAGCAGGATACCGGCACGACAAATTCATGCGTCGACGATCTCATAAATTTTAATACCAAGATTCACCTACAGTAGATCGCATGCCAGCCAAACACTTGGAGGAATTAACAGTGTAAACAGTAGACACAAGTTGTCAAATAATTTTGACAAAAAGCCGCATCACCCTCTTGTCATCCCTCGTGGCCGTGAATGGATTCGTCCGACCTTGACCCCATCTAACACATGTTTTCTTGGACCCACATGAGTTACCCCCCAAACGGCATCTCGACCGGTTCAGCCGTTTTTGTAGGACTCACCCGTGTACTCAGAACACACACACACACACACACACACACACGCAGACCGCGTTACGTGCGATATCTGTTGCAATAGGTCGCATCTATGCATGCATGCGCTGCGGCCTAAAAGTACAGAATAGCACACTGAATAAGCGACATTTTCATCGTACGAACATCCGATAAGAAAGACACTGTGACATTTCAACTCGTCGACGATCGCTAATGGACTCTCTCTAAACCACACAAGCACAGTAAAAGGTTAGACCGACTGTCAGTCGTTCAGCTGACTGAAAACAGATAAAAAAGCCGGCGTTCAGACACTGAAACATGTTACTTGGACATCCGTAACGGTTGCAGTTGGAAAGCCACCGTCGTGCATGCATCCCACCCCGCCATCCACAAAGCGGTCGTTCAACCATAACTGGCAGATGCTGCTGCTGCGTACAGCATCAGATAAACGACACGACGTTAACCTTTTTTAGGACCGTGGTCATTACAGTTATTATTATTAGACCTATTATTATTATTATTATTATGCAGTATTAACCATATACTTCTGTTTTAAAGCGCATTACAATAAAGCGAATAGCCCAAGCAAAAAAATACCTATCAGTTACTCGTGAATTAATCGCGTCGGAAAGTTCCGCGAACGTGTGAAATCGCGAATGTGTAAAATTATAACGGTGTGATGCTGTCGCTATAGAGCAGCAGGTGACTATAACCACAGTAAGCTCAAACGGCGCTACTTTAATTCTACGGCACGAAATAATATAATGGTTTACGCACGAAATGTACCATCGTAATTAGCTTTGTATGTTATATATGTTATATATTCGATATAACGGCACTGAGTAGGTTTACAATAGCTACGTATGACCTTCTACGACGACTTTTAGAGGTCATTGAAGGTCAAAGTCAGTGACATAGCCTATAGTTCCATCGATCACAGCAATCTGTGCATATCGTGGGTCGTTTCGAAGACAACGCGAGATACTGGTCAGAAATCGCGAATTTTTAAAAACCCGCATGCAGTGAACGTATGAATTTCGCCGAAATGTCTTGTGTACAACGATAAACAATGGAACTAGGTCTTCCTCGTCATGAAAACGTTGGACAGTATATGTTAAGCCATTTGGGTGTAACGGACAGACTGACAGACAGAAGTGCGATAGCACACACAGTGCACTCGCAACGTGGTGAAGAGTCACCAAGCTTTTCACACTAGAAAACCTCACTCGAGGTCGCACCGACCACTTTAGCAACATCAGCTGACTGAATTTTCGACTGGCTGTTACTTATTTACAGTTTCCAGTTCAGTTCTTTTTTTCAGCTATTCTATCTCCACTTTCACTTCTCAATCAGTCGACTGCATTCATGAAATTTTTCTCTTGCGATCTTAAACTTTGACCTATGATCGTGATCTTTGAACTTGGCCTATATAGTATCAAGTTGAACAAGCATCCCAAATAATATCCGCCAATGGTCATTTAATTCAAGTTATTGTCCGGAAACCGGAAACACACACACACACGGATCGAATGCTATACCTGGACCACTGAAGTGGTCGGAAACAAAGTGTAGGCCAGTTAAGTCCCTATATACCACTCCCAACCAAACGCGTAGCTACTGTGGGGATGCTATTTTCACTGCCGTTAAGACAACCGGAGCGTTCTGACACGTGATCCGCGCGGCTAGAATGGTTTGCTCGAAGGGTCCGGGCAACACGGATGACCTTTTGGAACGTCCCATTATATCATTTCTACCCAGAAATCAACAAACAAAGTCCAACGCAGCGAAGAAAATTTACCTGGCGAGCAGTTTCGTTAGGTAGAAGAGCGAGTTAGATCCAGGATGTTAGACATGTCGGACTAAACGCGAAGAGCAAAATAATTGCTTTTTGCCATTAAAACAAGCCGTACCGCAGCACATAATTTCTTATTTCCGTCCGACACGCAGATGATTCAGACATTTACCTACATCATTTATTTCTGCCGGCCATCTGGTCTTTTTGGCTATAACAGGCTGCACGCTTGTACTGCAGGCATGATTTGGATGACCAGAAGCTCTGCTATGATAGAATGGACCCCGCGACGTGATGTCAGTTGAAAAATCTCGTTAACTGCCGCACAAACGTAAGAAAAGTCGCATTTGAAAAGGCTTGCGAGGCTTGAAGGTCACCCAAGGTCATCGAAAATGGCGCGATTCGATAGGCCACATTAGTGCTGCGTGACCCGTAATTTTAACTGTCGTATCAAAAGTGAATGACTCTCAAAGCCACAGACAGTCAGGTACGCTGCATAAGTGGTAATGATCGGAAACGGTGCGAATTTTCGATTTCCCATTTTCGAAGACTTTGAGTGATATTCAAGGTCATTAACCTATTTCAAGCTTTTTCAAATGCTGTTTTTCGTACACAGTTGTGCACCAGTCGACAAGATTTTAACTGAGAGAGCGTCGCGCAGTCTCGCTGAAACAGCTGAGCTTCTCGTAGGATGCCGCGGCAAGTGAGAGGTGCACAGACATGGTAGATGAGTGACGGGCGTAAAGACAATTAATATAAATCTCGTGAAACTTTCGTCCCTCTGCTGCCGCCGTCGTCGTCGTGGTAGTAGTAGTCGTTAACTATATGCGTGGCAAAGCCCAGCGTGTAGCCCGCCCGGCGCAAAGGCGCCTGCAAAACTCAGCGGTTACTGGGCAAACGTTCACCAACTTTTTAGAGAAGTCATCGGCGGTTAATGCGAACATCCACGTTGCGATTTGCCCATCCGTTGTGGAATGTCAGCGCACATAATGAAACAGGGTATGCCAATTTTCGCCGATTCGCGCCAAACATCGGTTACCATAGCAATGTCCCTCCTTGAGCGATCGCGAGAAGAAGGTGGGATTGATCATGCGTGCCTATCCTGAAAATATGGCGAAGATCGGTCTAGGTCTTTCTAGGATAACTGATCTCCAAAGGGAACCGTTGAAAAAAGACGATGAAGAAAGTAACACCGGCAGAACACAAGCCGTTCGGTGTGCGATGGCGGCGGGCTAATAAGATATCGACGGATCGACGTTCACGATGTCCGCTCGCGATCTGGCAGCATCACGGAGACAGCTGCGACTGGCTGACATGCAGCGAAGGAATGGCCGAACGTCAACACGGAACAAGTCACGGAGTCGTCGCGTTCGTTGGAACACCTTGGTCCTCCCACCCTGTGTTCCCTGAATTAGGACGACTTGGAACTCAGCGCGGGGCCACGGCGTTGCCAACTGGCATTATCCACTTTCAAATTACAGTGATTTAAAAGCGATTTGGCTGCCAGCGTCGCATTTCGGCTTTCTAAGAGTTTTAGAGTGTCTCGTTAGTGATAATTAATATTCGATTCATTTTGATAATTTGACTCTATAGTTTGACAACGAGCATCAAATTTGGCACGTTTGTGGCTAAGCCTACTGTCCACTAAATTAAAGTAAAATATTACACGTTTACTAATTTAACTTTTACCACCCACTTTTTGCAGTAACACACTCACTAGCGCAGTTTTCATCCACCGATGATTTATTTTTGTCGGTCATCTGCTGTAGTAGGCCTAACGCAACAAACCAGTACCATGTAGGTTTACTCGTGTGAAAATGTGCAACCGCTGGGTCAAACAGTGATCGGTACATAATTTGTATCGATAATTGAGAACAACTCCATGCCATTTTGCGGCAAAAATTCTCTACTTCTGGCAGGGTGGCATGAAACCTAAAAACCTAAGGAATGGGGTAAATTAAAGCAACTTAAATCCAGCGGTGAGGGTCCCTTCCCAGTGGGGCTGGGGTATAAAAACGCATCATTTGAAAATTTCTACAAAAAAGTTCGCTGAAATGGTGCATTCTGGTGCATTTTGTTACTTGTTATCACTACTTACATGTTTCTAATAGCTTTCAATATGGGGGAGCTGCGCTGCATGGAGAAGAAATTCCCTGTTTATCAGCCTGTATGCAACTATTATGTTCTGGCTTCAGGTGGTGGAAAAAAAGAGTTGGCAACCAGCTTATGCACCAAGTGGAAGACACGGGGCTAGTACCAACCTGTTATCTTCAATTCCCCGCCTTAGCAGCCACGGTGTCCCACAAAATAGGTCTAAGCGAGGAGGACCGGAGCATCTTATATCGAGTTGTCTGGTGCCAGAGCTACACAAGACGCTCGGATCAGCCACTCACTAGCCACGCCCGTGCACGCATCGTGTTGGAGGTCGATAAGCCGACGAGGTGAGATGCAGACATAGAAGGCAGCACACACAGATAGATGCACAGAGATGGGGAACTGATTCTCTGGAGCTGAAGTGAGTACTTCGACTCAGAAGGCATGCCAACAAGTGAATGGTGATATGAGATGCACATTTTAGTGTTAGGCTTAATTCTTCACCAGTCTTGATATTAAGGCCGGCAGCTTCGTCATAGCTAGCTAGCAAAGTAACAACGAGAAATGCTCCCCAGATCGCCGGAGTAAAGTAAGTAAGTAAGTAAAACTCGGCATTTGTATAGCGTCTTATAGTGAGTGCGATACCCATCTCTAAACCGCTCAGGTATGGCACGTGTTAACGAGGGATCACAGTTTTACCTGCCACCCACACGTTTATCCATAAATGGAATGAGCCATCCTGAGCATCAGCGCTCTTTCGCCGGTACTCATTTCCTGTCCCGCTGACGGTAGGAGGTTAAGTTGGCTTGGGTAGCTGGTTACATACCGAGGTGGTACATACCGAAGACGGTCACTCATTCCATCATTAACCGGACTCGACGTAGAGTAACTTCGTTGATACGCCCAGTGCCGTGACTGCTACGCCAAACGCCATCACGTTTGCTGCAAATTATTTTTTCATGTGGACTCCTACCGTCAGAAATATTGTAAAACAAAGTAGCTGTCGCGTACATTAGGATTCCAGGCATCTAAACCGATCGACAAAAGTGAAGTTGCTTTAAACAATAAAATTACAGCTCGCCGTCTCGTTGTACAAGGCGGAAACTTGGAATTTGAAAGAAACCAGCAAACCGAAATTGCGAGCATTTGAGATGGTTATCTTGGAAAGATTTCTAACAAAACAGGCATAATAATGCCCTCAAGAAAGAATGGGAGCGTGACAGAGACGTGGTACAAGTGTTGCAACAGCAACAACTGAGATAATACCGAACACTTTGTGGTCCAGATAGAGAAGTCGATCAGTTGTGTGTGTATGTGTGAGTGTGTCCACATGAAAAACTTTCAAAAGAAATGACCTTTGACCTAAATATTTGGCAAGGTGGTTCAGCTTGACCCTCTCTGGGTTAAGTGCTAAGGTTAAAGTTCACGGTCACATGAAAAAAACGCAGTCTATTCATTCAAAAGTGAAAGTGACGCTGGGAAAACCAGTTATTGGATTGTACCTGAAAAGCAGACATGAATTGGAAACTAAATGAGCAAAAGCCAGTAGAAAATTCACGATCGGCAATGCCGACCGCTCCGCAATGACGATCGTGAATTTTCGGCTAGCAACCGGCAAAAATATTAACAAGTGTTCGGTGCGACCTCGAATGAGGGCTTCTAGTTTGGGAGTGTTTGTCGTACGGACATCGAAGCATCAAAAGATATAGATCTATTTTGCTCTCTCTATGGTCGACGACCAAACAGTTGGTGAAAGAAAAACGGCATCGGCAACAGTACAGAGGACTGTAATAGGCTCAATCAATCAATCAATCAATTTTATCGACGAAAGGGCAATAGCAACCACTGACATCGTCACAAAAATAAATACAAATTACGCTACAATAAAACAGACACAACAATAAAGGCAACTATGTATAGCGCAAAAATCTATAGAAATTAAATTCTGTTAAACGACGTTTAAAAGTATACACATTATGACTAAAAACGACTGCTGCAGGTAGAGAGTTCCAAATGTCAACATGTCAACTATGCGATTGGTACAAGTTGGTTACGTCCATTTATCAACATCCGACCGACAACATTACCGAACGTGACCCAACCCGCCTCGACCTGATCAGTTTGTTGACCCGACCCATGCCTAACTCAGTACTAACAACAGCGGCAGCAACACATCATGCCAACGACGGAAAACGTTCGAGGAAACCACTCATCATATACGAGTCGACGATCTTCGACCTCGTTTTCGTCGCCCAGACACTATGTCAAGTACGTCATACATACATGAAATTCATTGAGAAAATCACAGGACAAGAAGGGTCAGTAGACCACTTACACTTATATTAAATCCACTTTACGGCGCGTTTTGGCGGTGTTCACGCGTTCGGCTATAACTGTGCCGAAACTGAACCGATTTGGATGACATCTGGAGCACTCAGAGCACATTGTTGGGGGCTGGCCCTGGCAGATTTTGGGCGCGATCCGCGCAGGAGCGACAGCTGGAGAGCCATGCGAAATTTCATTTTTTGTCAGGTAAGCAACGCAAGATTTCACCGATTTCCCGTCTGCCAAATTTCACGGAATTTGAACACAACACGACGATCGGTGTCACGATAAAAACTTTCGAAACATAATTTAGAAACAAACTGACTGTAAGGGGTCGTTTTTCCAAAAATGCAAACATTTCTTTTTAAAATTGAACGTTTTGTTACTTCAGGCCCCCATAAGTCCGGAATGATTACAGATTGCCGGAAATTCACTACCAAAATAACCCTGTAGAAAATTCACGTGTACCGTGCAGTGTCAGTTTAGTACGAGGCCACATAGGTTGAATAGCCATTTTTACCGTTGGAATCAATTTAAAGTCATTCCCCTGGCCAGTACAGTCCGTATATACACGGTACACGGAACGTACTCGCAAATTTCTTCGGACCCGTCGGATGCGGCAGATAACGCTGACATCACTCAGTGCAGGCAGCCAATCACCATCGACTATCGAGTCACGTGACACTAGGTCTCGTCGAATGCAGGAAGTAAACAACTTGCGCACAGATAGCCGAGCCCTTCGAGCCGAATACTATATTGTAAGCATTTAACACAATACAGCCATCTAGTTATTAATATTAGAATAGTCAAGAGTTTATAGCAATGTCTTCTGGTACTCAAACAACCAACGTACTGTAACTAACAAAAGTGGTGTTTTCTGAGACCTCTCTTAGACAAAGACAATCCGCTACTGGTTTTAGTGGCACAATATTCATTTTTACCCGCTCGACGCTGTTCTAGCGTGGTATTTGTCTGTCTGACCGTCTGTACGTCCGTCCGGCCGTCACAAGTCGGTGCTGTATCATAATGGCTGAATAGATCGATCTGGATTATTGACCTCCGTTTATTCTGTGTTTTACAGAAATTCGTGTATCTTCAGAAATAACGGTATTTCCCTCTTGAACTTTGTCCCAAAATCTGGAGTTCAAAATTCGCAACTGCATGTCGACCGTCACTAGTAAGTGGACGCTCAGTGTGATAAACTGGCGACGGTCGTACAGCACGATGGGCGTGAGGCATCACATCGCGCGGGTCTGTCTGTCTCTGTCAACTGAGACTTCTGTTTCCAACTGTGGTACTGGTAAACTGGTCATTTGTATCTGCCACGTTGTTCTCTCATTACGTGTAGGTTACAACACTGTCTGGAATGGAAAATATGAGTGTAACGAGCATATGCCAATCCGGACAGTATTGTAATTTGTAACTTACTTATTTCATGACCTACGGACTAGGTATCTGAGTTGGGCGCAAGTGTTGATAAGTGTTGATAAGTCATCAGTCGATGGCTGGACCAGTAAACTAGTGTCTTGTGATAAATCGTGTAGGCATCCTACGGACCAAATGCAGTGTCAGTTTAGTACGAGGCCACATAGGTTGAAACGCATGCAGTAGCGAGAATTAAATTTTATTGAAAAATGTTAATGTTTTTTCAGGCATTTTAGATGCAGAGATTTTGGACAACAGTAGATTTTTACAGCAATCAATGCAGTGTAATGCTTAGTCAGAGATACAGTGTTCATTTTAGAATGTCTGGAGTGGAACAAAGTGTCGCCCTAACTGGAAGTAATACGATTGGCCCGCCGCGTGCTGCTCCCTGGTGAGTTACATTGCAAATGCGCCGTGTTACAGACGACAAACGACGATGACAAACGACAGACGACAACAGACGACAACAGACGCCATCGACCGTTACTAGTCTGGCCCCCTACACTACGTATAGGCGGGCCAGTAATAACGGGTCAAAACTCGCTGTACAAAGACAACGGTGACCGACTGCTGTCGCGAACTCACGACGGCCACGGTTCACTGAACATCACCAGTCCCATCCGTTGTCGTGCAGTTGCGGTGGTAACTGGAAGATAGTCGGCATAGTGTCGTTACCGGCGAGCAGCAGGTGCGCGCGCCTACGTGAAGTAGGTTATTACTCTGGCCGCGTCTAGCGAAACGTATTGTAACGGTCTGGCGTCCGTCCGTCTGTCCGTCTGTCTGTCTGTCCCGTCTGCATACTCATCGTGAGTCACTAGGGGGCAGCATGCGACGCGGCCACATACACTTCGGCTCTACAATAAAGAGACCGACACACTTGTTATTGTATTGACCGTTGTACCAGTACAGCCGCAGGCGGGCACACACACACAACCCGCAGCATAAACTGAACCGTTACCGCCGTCAGCTGACAACCCATCCATTACGAAGCACCAGCGCACAGATGATCGTAAAGCTGTAATATCTGCCAAAAAAATTCTGAAAATCAGAAAACCCGTACCGACGAGTTTAGCGCAAACAACTCGACAAAAGCGATGTTCGTACTCAAGTTCGTGTTCAAGACGAAGCTATTAATAGCTCAGCCTCGGTCACCGTTTGCCGTCGCAGCACCGCAAATGTTGCCGTGAATTTTGACCTACAAACTTGACCCGGGCAATGAGCACCTAGTGAACCACCGTGCCACGCACGCAGGTCATTTCCATCGACAGTTATGTGCAAACAGACACACAGCGTGCCGACTGCACTACTCGAACCACTTAGGCCCTAAGTGGTCGGTAAACGTTATATTGGTCATTAAAGGGCGAGAATTGTGACTGTTACGGCTCGTATATGATCGCAACGTGGTGCATTGTGACATTGTCAATAATTATGACCATCAGCCGGGTTCGCCGCATCACTGTTGCCAGTAGCAACGGCAGCAGTAGCAGCAGCAGCATCAGTATCCACAGAGCAATAGCCACAACAACGGGCGGATCTGCGGCAGCACGATAGAACCAAACGATCACCTCACACCGGCAGACCATTCAAACGCGATTTAAGCCCGATCTACATCGTTCTGCGTGTTTGCTGCCGGCGGCGGTGGTCGACACGGCTTAGCACTGAAATAAATCGTACGAGCGGCCGACAACGGAGAACTTATATCACATTAAATCAACGAGCGACCAGAGAATGCGGAGAAAATTAAACGTATCATTCATCACTATTCCACCACGAAGACAACTTACACGTGATCGCGCAGTAATCCGCCGCGGTCTTACGAGCGAAATAAATGAAAAAATACTCTTCAGAAACTCGACACATGTGAATGAAAATGGAATATATAACGCAATACAATGCGCAGGATTCGATGTGCACTGTCAAGACGAGAGACAATTTAGTTTATCTCGAAGAAAACTGAAATCGACGAAAAGGACTTGAAGAAAAAACGCAAGAGCTCGATCATCGGTAGCAGAGAAAAGTCGTTATGCTTCCATTCCATAAGATTATATGTTGTATCCGTCACTGTGCCATGCCAATTTCGTGCCGATCGGTCAAACCGTTGCCGAGATATGGCTGTTTGTCGATTTTTAAGAAAGCGGCCGTCCGCCATCTTTGATTTTTTACGCGTGTTGGGACCACCCACGAAGGATATTTGGTGGTCTTTGTGACTGTGCAAAGTTTGGTTGTAATCGGCGAAGTAATTTCGATAGTATGCAAGTTTCAATATTTTGCGCGTTAAGTTTGAAACTGCCTACTTGCGCCCCAAAAATAGCGGTTTTGGGAATTTGACCCCTAAATGGGGAGCAGTATAAACGAGACCCCTGAAAAGCACTTCCTTGCGCGGAAACACGTCGTATGACGTATAGATCGTCAAATCTGTCCACTGGTGCGCGCTGGGCGTAAGCCGAAGGATAAAGCAAAGGCTAAAAAAGGTATTCTAAGAAACCGAAAGGTAACATGTCACGTGTGCGCACTGCGCCCAGACCACCCACGTTGTCGCAGCGCCACATGGATTTGCATGTGTGATCACACCCACGACACAGTTATATATTCCACGTTTCGTCGAAATCTGTTCAAGGTTACAAAGCCACAGGGGTCAACATTTGCCATTTCCCTTTACTTTGGCTATTGGATATTACAACAGCCTCTACGGTGCGATACGATAGTTACGATACGATACGGTATATTTACGTGCGCTCAAAAGCTGACGAGATGGCCAGCCTAATCTAGCGCACGGCGCAGAAACGAAAAATAAGGAAAAATGAAAAACGAGTAGTTCAGAAGAAACACTCCGGACAAGGCAGTCTGGGAGGAAGAAGCGAAACTACGGGGTTAGATTTGTGAAATAAGTAGGTTTTAAGCCGGGGGTGAAAGAGAGGGAGTTATGGATGAGCATAGTGGTGAATCAAAAGAGGGAGAAGTGATGGGTAAATGAATAGGTGAAGGTGAGTATGAAACAGAGGAACTGCTACCAGAATGAGGTTGACGAAGAGATAGAGGAAGTCGATTCCAGAGACAAGGTGAAGCATAATGAAAAGAGCGATCAGTTATTTTTAGAAATGATGATGTCGGTGGCCGAGCAAGAGTAACGATAGATAAAGAGCGAGTACTGCGAGGACGTTAAACAGAGATGAGGATGTGAAGATATGGAGGTTGGGTAGTTGTGAGAACTTCGTAGGTAAGTGAGAGGAGCTTGTATTCGGTGGTTCAGTGATTCTGCGCCAGTGGATGATGCGTATATGACAGGACTTAGGGGCTTTGACAACGGTACGAGCAAGAGAGTTCTGAATCTGCTGGAGACAGGATAATTGAGACTTAGAAAGTTTATAGTAGATAGAATTACAGTAATCAAGTTTGAAGTGAACGATAGAAGTAGCAATGGACAATGGTACAGGCAGTTGACGAATCGAGTTAAGACCGGAAACAGCGAAGTTGACGAATGTGATAGTAACAGGCTTTGGAGAGAGATGCAATTTGATCAGAGAAGGTAAGACGTTCGTCAAAGATGAAGCTTAAGATTTTGAGCAGAGTGAGAGGTGGGTGTCAAGTGAATAGTTGTGGCTGACTGTTTGGGAGAATGGGCGACCTCTTTGCTGTACTAAACGTATAAGGGGAGTACAACAAGGTCATGTCCACTGTATGAGGCTAGGCTGGGCTTGCAGTTTCATGAATATTTACTGTAGGACTGTACGTTCACCGGACAGCAAAAAGACACGCCCCACTGCATGCGCTGCAGTTACATCAAATACTGATCGAAATTCTGTTGTTATTCATTAAAGGTTAGGAACTATAATTATACTAAGGCGATTTTGTGCTCATACAATTCCTGATGAAACTTCTAGGCCAGTGAACAAACTGAACAGTGGCATTAGGTTGTAGGATATACGGTTAGGGCTAGGGTGAGCACTGCTGCTCGCCGGTAACGACATGTGGCGTGGCGGAGGTATGCGTTTTAAGTAAGTAAGTAAGTAAGTAAGTAAGTTTATTAGCATATTGTAGCCATGAGGCTAGATTAATTACATACAATTACAACAATATACAAATAAAAAATAGAACTAGTATACATAATAC
>Ga0209780_1002242_pt1 | contig 13568 bp, 5 predicted proteins | sample WorMetexBAHAMAS2_FD_187384 | JGI IMG/M metagenome (GOLD analysis project Ga0209780, IMG submission 187384) | Marine gutless worms symbiont microbial communities from Max Planck institute for Marine Microbiology, Germany - Inanidrilus exumae... | ecosystem: Host-associated > Annelida > Digestive... | reverse complement strand
CCGACGTGAGAGCCGAAGCAGATAGATATGGCTAAGCCCACTGGCTAGGCACTGAAGAAGTGTCAGTCAGGTGGCCAGGCGCTGAAGAAGTGCCGGTCAGGGCTGGCACTGAATAAGTGCCAGTCCGGGCTTAGCCAGATAGTAGGCCACGCCTAGAGGGGGCGCGCTTAGAAATACCCGACAAGCTGGTCACGCCTACTTAACCCTTCCTCCACCCTACACAACTCGCACATACACCGCACACACCTACCAATTCCTCTCCTCTCCCTGGGCTGGCGCATTGGACCGCCATAAAGGTCTGAGCGCTGGGGTCCACAGTAGGCTGGACCCCTGCCCGCAATAACGAACGAACGAGGGTATCAGTTGATAAGGAGAGTTGTATGTTATGAGGTGATGTACTCAGATTGTAGACTTGGATAGCTTCAAAGATCTTTTGCCATATTCTTTAGAGAACCATGTTAAGGAATTGAACAGTTGTGTGCAATGTGGTTGTTGTACAGCCGTCCGCTAAACGTGCAGCGTGGGAAGATCCCGTTGAGTGGATAGTGACGACTTGTCCTTGGAAAGACTGCTCCACGTTCGACAGTTTCACGCTTCAGCGAATAAGACCGGAGGATGTCGGATGCGATAACATAGCAGCAGTCACCACGTCAGGCAACACGTTCATGCAGTCTGGCTCCGTGGAGCCTTCAGACCCTCTGGTAAATGCACCGATTAACATTCACAAAATCACATGTATGTTAACTTTCAGAAGATCCATAAATTGTTTTTATTTTATATATTTTCTGTAAGATAACTCAGCTTCACCAGGACATCATTAGTAGTGTGTACTGTGTTGAGGCATAGGTGTCGCTAACAGTATTAGACTAGTTTAACTGCTTTGTATCTATGTTTCTTGTTAATTATTTCCTGTACATGAATATAATGCAGCTGTGCCTATTTGACTATTTCTGAAGTCAGCTGACAGTACTCTGGTCGACTAGTTGACAGTGGACGACATTCAAAGAGTTTCATTCGCGTGCGTGTCCACTAAAATGCTCATTGGCATAGTAGCTAAGAGGCAGGAGGCTGAGGCTACTCCCCAATCTTATCTGGAATTTTTTTTGAAATATACATATAAATTTTTGCGCACGGGGTGAGGTGAGGATTCAGTAGATTTTTATGCTTGTTTTTACAACTTTTTACGTTTATGGTGTTAGTAACACTGAATATGTCAGAAAAACAGTGGTATTTTAATATATTCACAAACATTAGGATATTAGCATAAGGTATTTAGTTACTGAGGTCGACCCCAGGTCGACTCAGCCTTCTACCCTCCCTGGGATGGTAAAATGAGTACCAGCCAAAGGGCGGTGATGTTCTGCGGCTGGGGAGTAAAGGCAGGCATGGTGTAATTTGCAGGTAAAACTGTGTGATCCATGTCTGAGCGCATTAGAGGTGGTTACGACGATGCGCTATACAAATCGACGTTTACTTTACTTTACTTTACTTAGTTAGTCAGTATTTAACAATAATTTAAAATATGATATTGTGGTGGCACTCACAACTGACAAAAAAACACATTTTGGTACAATTTTTAAAAAACCAGCAACAGCTTATTTTTTTATGAACCCACCCTATAGTTTAGTAAGCAAATGATTAATACAGTAGGATTAACTACACAAGCAAAATTCTAAGTTGCCTGCCATATTTCATGTCCAAATCCAGGACTTTCCAGGAGGCGTGGTAACCCTCAGTATATAATGCTTCAGTAATATGACGTAAATGAATCCAGTGTTGGCATCAGTCTGCTTTCACATTATATATTTGCATCTGCGTAACTTTTCTTTGGTTTCAGTGCATACGATAACACGCCAAGTGTATTCATTAACTATATTTTATGTTGCAGCTCGGAATGCTGCTGAGACTGAAAGAAGCAACCGGTTGTTCAAGCTCTTCCATTGCAAGCCCTAGCAGTGACAAGTCAACCTGCGACAGACTTCCGTTTGATGTTGCCGCCAGTTGACCGGCTCACTAACTGCACGGTGACTTGGAACGTTCCTACAAATATTTGTGCCAAGTGCTTTTATTTCTCGTTTTTAATTAATTGTACGTGCGACTGCGCTGGTGGCCCGTCACTTGCTGAGCAAAGTTTGCACTGTCATGTATTTAACGTAGGGTATTGCAAAGTCTTGTATTCCAGTGAATCCATGCATTTATTGATACTACAGACTACACCGTGTCCCAAAAATGTCACTCCCTTGGCTAGCTGTAACTTTGACATATGTCAACCAGTGGATTTGATTACTTACTTCCTTAGCAACATGTCTGCCAAAATTATCAACACTGATAGTTGATATTTGTTGAAGTAATATCAAGACAAAATAGTCACTTTTTGAGACACTATGTATTTGCTTCAGACATTATACAGTACTGCACTGTATATATCGTATGCTTAGAGCATCAATGTGGTGCCTGTTAAGCGTCTGTGTACTCTAGCATTGTTAGGCCGCATTGCGTGCATTGATTAGATGCAGTATATGGCTACAGATGTCGCACATAGCATGGTCTGTATGCCTGGCATGTGGTTGAGTAGTGCTGTGACGGTTTTGAAATCGAAACCAAAATTGCGGTTTTAATCCAAAACCCAACCGAAACCTCCAAATTTTGCAGGATAACTAACAGTTTTATTTCAGATACTCCACGGACTAAAATTCGGTTGTATTAAGGCAGATTTACTGCACCAGGCGCAACAGCGTTCAATGCATCGTGCCCGGCGTTATGCCCGGCGGGTCTGCTGATTAACGCTAATTGGCCTTAACTTCCCGCCTGCTGTGCCGTGTTGGGCTTTGCTGAAGGGATGTAGGTTTATTTGCAGTGCGTAGGCAAGATAAAGGCTGATTATACTTTTTATTAAAAGTAGTGCTGTGACGGTTTTGAAATCGAAACCGCGGTTTTAATCTAAAACCGAACTGAAACCGAACCGATTGATGAAAATCCAGACCCTTACAGCACTATGGTTGAGCTGTGCAAAAAAACAGCTGTACCGATCAAGATGCCATTCGCGGGCTTGACTCACGTGGTCCCAAAGAACCATGTATTAGATGGAGGGGGGTCAACAACCCCCATACCAATGAGCAATGTTTGGCATTGTCCAGCACACTGAAAAGCATTGGGAAGTCTCTGCTGCAGAGTATGCAGCAAAGGGATCATTCAATCCTCAATAACGGCACGACAGCGGTACTGCTGCAGCTGTCAGCAATGCTCCTGATTAGTTGGTGCCACATTATATTGTCCCCGTGACAAATCTGCCCCCTGCAATGCGGCCTTTCATCAAAGTTCTTTGACCACTTGTTAGTATTTTGTATCAAGACTGTAATGTTATACTTATAGAATTTATAACTACTACTGCTCTCCATTTTTCTTTTTCCAGCTTAGTTTTCTGCCAGGCTGGATGTCAGAGGAGGTGACTAGGCCTGGCTTTGTGTTGATTTTGTGTTACATGTAATTAAAGATGCATGCTTGTTTTTGTCATATTTGTTAAAGTTTTGTCTTGCGGTGTGATAGTCGTCTCCCCCTGTTGTAGGCGCTAGCAGAATAATTTTAATGAGCCTCTCTATCCTTTTTTTGGGTGGCTGCTGAACAAAAAGTGGCCAGGGTTGAGGTTAATATATCAATGGCTTTCCTAATAATAGTCTGTTTAGTCAGACTTAGCCCACACGTCAAGTGACGCTGGGCTAAGTCTGGCTAAACAGGGATATCTTTAAATGTCGCTTGAATGTAGCGGTGGTGGTGTCAGTCAGATGTCGGGTGGCAGAGAGTTCCAAACAGAGGGTGCAGCCACAGAAAATGCACGTTCTTTACTGGGTAGGGATGGCTCTCCACCCCTGACCTTTTGTCTCTGATGATATAGCCAAATTTGTGCAACTGGTTATTCATGCCAGTTATTTTTGTATCCTGAACTGATGAAATTCACTATGTATCATGTGAAATGAAGTGGCCTTTATAGTTTTGTAGAGTTTTATTTTGTTACAACTTGGACAGTATTGACATTTTGTTACTGTCACTGCTCCTGTTTTCATGTACAGCATTGTTATTGACAAAGTGTTCTTATGGTGATGAACATGTTTCATATCAACATTGCTGTGGTTGTTTATAAACTTAAGTGCAAGGTACGTCACAATGTGGCACTAGTATGCAAGTCCTTAACACCGTGAATCAACATAAGGAACTAACTCCGTTCGTTGCGAGAAGGCCATCTTAGGTTACTGTAAACCGTGTGCCCATCATTTCGCGAGCTTAACGAAACTGTGAAATTAAAGTGCGTGAATATTGATACTGTAGCAACTTCAGTTGGCATTACTCATGTGTTGGAATTGTGCGGCTTGAATTCGCCCAAAATAATTTTGCATGCAAAATCGTCAACTTTTAGGGCAGCCAAATTAAAGGGTTTTACAGTAATATCTTTTCGTTTTCTGAAGAAAGACCACACATTTTTATCCAAATTAACAAATACCAGGGAAAACTCGGTGTTTTATTGAACAGAATTCAACGCCACGCCAGTGAGTCGGCCTTGCGAGCCTCACAACGATGCTAGTAGTGTCTGTATGTCAGTCACGGCTACTGAGACTTGGCTTGAATGCGGCGATCTCTCTCCTCCGCAATACTCAGCTTGACACCCTTGCCTCGTGGCAGCGACACCCACGGCTTGTTGCCTTTGCCGATAATGAACACGTTGTTCAATCTACGTTCACACAACAGAAACAGTGTCGGTTGTGACGGAATGGCGCAAGTCTTTTCATCACAGTATATTACACCATGATGGTGACAGAAATAATTAACATGTTCAACAACATCAGTAGCCTAACGTCTCGGCTTCACAGATATAAACAGAACTGCACTGTTAGGCACTTTCAGTAAATATCATAATCATTGTAATAAAGCACCTGGTTTGCTTGTCACTCAGAGCTCTGTATAAATTTGTTCTGAGTGAGAGAGTGTCATAACAGAGATGAGTTTTAAAATGAACCAGATGCAATGACAATGACAACGAAGCATCAGAAGATCGACTTTATCGACACCCCAGCACTGGAGTAGATGCCTTTGCCACCTTGACAGCCAGCACTAACCTTATCCGTATCTAATCAGGGCATCAATAGGGACTAGTGAATATTATCGTCAGTTTTCATCGTGATTGTTCAAGCCGTTCACGAGACATTGTGTTATTTAAACGAGATTCATTTGTAAAGTAAAGATCACACAGTTTTACCCGCAAATTACACCATACCTGCCTATACTCCCCAGCCGCAGAGCATCACCGCCCTTTAGCTGGTACTCATTTTACAATTCCACGGAGGGCAGAAGGCTGAGTCGACCTGGGTGGTTGGTTACATACCGAAATAAAGTGCCGCCTCCGGGAGTCGAACCCGGACATGGTCACCCATCCCAGTACTAAACGGGCTTAGCGTAGGTTAACCTCGTTGATCTAGACCAACGACGCTACCGTCGAACCCTCTTGTCTCCCTGTTCATCACATGCATAGGAATTATTAGAATTCTTTTAACGCGCTCAGGCTGAGGCATGAACCCCAGCCACTGAGCATGTCACGTTCTGCTGCACATGGCGCCCAGTGGGACACACAGGCATGTCCAGGGTGACAGTCGGGGCATAAGCTTTCCAACAAGGTCATTTATAGGCCAACAAGTACTTCACAAGGTAGTGTAGTGACACATTTAACATGTGGCCGAATCTCTAACGATGTCGAGTTGCAGCGAAGGAATTATGGCAGAAAAAAACTGGCTAGCATCTGGCAAACCCGTAACCAAGAGTAAGTGGCACGTTTAGTGAACAACACAGAAACCATCATGTAATGTATACAAATGTTAGTCGTTCGTACAGTGTGAAAATGGCATTAAACAGTGATCATGGTCACTCACCGTGTAGCAAACTGGTGTCCAAGACTGTCCTTGATGTGGACGATGTCAAATCCTCCGTGATGACGTTCACGGTGTGTGACAAGACCAACACGACCCAAGTTGTGTCCACCGGTCGCCATACACACGTTACCTATCGACAGACAGCAACGCACAGCACTCCAGTGCATATCAACCGAACACTATTACCATGAAAGTACTGCAGAAATTGACCAAACATGACAGAACCACCAATTCGACAATCCTTGCATCCGTGAGAAAATACACTAAAATACAAAATAAATGCACAAGAACTAAAGACAGGTTCTTTCGCCTCTTATGACCTCTGGCCTGAAACGGAACAGGCCTGTTCTTAAGGAAGTAAATAAGTAAGGAAGAAAGTATGTAAAGAAGTTAAGTAAGCAAGCGAACGATTTATATAGAATCAACAAATGAATTAGCAGGCATTACAGCCCCACAACCCGTATGAGTCAGTCCAGTAACAGAAACAAAAGATTGATTGAGTTGGTTTTATGTCCCACTCAACACAAAATACGTCTTTTCGGAGACATTCTACACAGCTAATCCCTTCGCTTCGTACTGAATAACTGAAACAAAGACAACAAAAAGCAAACATACATCCCTAAAATAATACAATACAACATAAAATTACCCCCCCCCAAAAAAAAAATAAAAATATAGCCACGTTTAGTCGCCTCCTACAACTGGCCTAAAAATATACAGGGCCTATTCTAGTTTTGGTGCTTCGTAAATTTGTCCCTCACTTACTTAGACACTTACCCACTTACTTACAGCTGCGGGACCCACACGGGGCAGAAAGCTAAAGAATAAGACACTGAATGATACCTAAGTGCTTGCAGACATCACACACTGCCTTACAATAGCGTGGCATCAAGCACAATATTAGTAAACCACAACAGTTACCGGAGTCAAATTTGACGAATTCTTCAATTTTGCCAGTCGCAATGTTGATTCGGACAGTGTCGTTCACTTTGATCAGCGGATCTGGATAGCGGATTGTGCGCCCATCACTAGTGACGATACTTGGTACGCCTTTCAGTCCAACCAACACCTTCTTCACTTTGCACAGCTTGTACTGAACACGACACAGCCACGGCATTGTGAATACGGCCACACACAGTTCAGGACCAATTTCCAGATCTACAAATACTCTTGCTATGAATACAGGTACACCACACCACCTCAACTGCACTGGCCACTCTCCAGGTAAACTTGGGTTAGTTGGTCTCCTCAGTTTTCTCCCTCCACTTCTTGAAGAAGAGCACATTTGTAGGACAGGTTTATTACAGGCCAGATTCCATCCCTCTTATCCAACCTACAGCATCAAAGCACGGAAGGAAACCGAATAGCACTGATCTCAACCAGGGAATATCATCCACCACCAGACTTCCGAGGAAAGCGGCACTGTTGCATTTACGCCAGCTCTCTATGACGCCAGAAATGACACACTGAGGTGTTAGTTCTGGTAACAAACACTTTAAAAAGTAAAAAGCCTAACATTTTAAATCTGTTTCGTGTCCAACATTATTCAGTGACAAGAGACATCAGCTTGGTTTTCAGGAGGGAAGTATTCAAATTTAAGACTTTTCAGGACCCATGGGAACCCGGAATGTAACATTTTAAATTTGTTTTCAAGCTACTGTGTCCACTGTCCAACGTTATTCAATGACAAGAGACAAACAAAAAGGAAATGTTAACATAGCTCAAAGAGACCACAAACTGTTCACCTGGTTGCCACTAAATTTATTAATTTTTCAACCACAATTATATTGGTTCCCCATTATTTTCATGTTCTTTCTATCACAGTATGCAGTATAGCATAACTGCACAGATATTTTCTCATAAAAATCACCATCAAATGTTTGCAACTCTGTTTCATCTCTATGATTAATTCATTAAATAAACATAAAAAATTGTGAACTCATGTTACTGAACTATGCTAGAGTTCAGCAAGCTGAAATGTAACAACAAACAATAGCTTGATATTCCTGTCCTAATTTTGTGATTCCATTCACCGTGTAAAACTGGTGAAATAATGACATGCAAACGTTATTATACCATACATTTGTTGCAGCCTTGCAGGGGCAAGGCAGGCGGTGTCGCCGACTCGACTCGACATGCGTTCACTCACTCGGGATCAAATGACGTGGCATTAGATGACTCGCTGCTCTGCAGAAGTGATGGGCAGTTTTCAGGAAACAGCGCCCAGAAAAACTGCCGAGAACAGTGTAATACACTGCGATGGCGGTGCTGGTTCGGAGATAGCCAACCACTTCAACGGCTGTGAAAGTTCAGTGGTCTTAACAACACTAAAATTTGTACTACATTATATAAGGTTATGGGAGTTAAAGGTTTCAAACAGCAAGTGGCCTTAAAGGTCTTTGATAGTGGTGCCATTTGATAGGCCAGATATGATTTCCTGTTAGACTTCCACTGCAAAAATCGGAATGTTGCACATAAGGTATGGTATTGTAGGGTTTAACGTCCCACTCGACACATTATAGGTCATTTCGGAGACGATTTTACAGGTCAGATGACCCAACCAACAGTGCACATAAGGTAGTAAAACGTCAAACCTTTGCCTCCTCTGGAGTTATGCGGTGCACTGCAAATCGCCCTTTCACGTCATAAATCAGCCGAAAGTTCTCACCAGTTCGGTCGATTGTGATCACATCTACAACAGTAAATGAAAGCATAAAGTAAAGTTAACCTGTAGGTATGTATTCCACTTGATACACTTGGCTTGACTGAAATCGGTTCGTGGGGGTGTGGCATTTCTGGTTTGTCCGTGTAATGATGGTTTGAATTATCGCCGGTGGATACACCACTTCATCAATGCATATTTTTCATCAACTGAAGGGATTTTACATGCCTCAGGACATTTTGCATCAGTTTCTACACTTTAAAGTTAGTTAGTTAGTTGGAGTGTAACATCCCCTTTCAGCACAAATACGGTTATATCAGAGAAAAAGGTCAGGAGTGGAGAGCTATCCCTACCCAGTGAAGGAAAGCCAGCGATATATTAACCTCAACCCCGGGGTGCCTTTTTGGTCAGCAGCCACCCTAAAAGGGAAAAGGATCGAGAGGCTCATTTAAATTATTATGCTAGCGCCCAGAACAGGGGAAGACAACTATCGCACCTCAATACTTAACTGAACAAATACAACAAAACACCATAATAAATCTTAACTAAGTAATATAGATAACACAAAATTAACAAAACAAACTAAACCCAGATTCAATCGCCTCCTATGATCTCCGGCCTGGAAACAGTGTGACTATTCTGGTAGAAAGGGAAGGGATGGGCAAAAGAAGAAATTAGGTAAAGCAAATAAGAAAAGGAAAAGGTAAACAGAGCAAAAGATGATAAAGTGAATGGAAAGGGAGGAAGAAATGCAGGAAAGGGGCCACACCGTCACACGCAGGGTTTCTATACATTAAAACTACGTCTGGCTTTCCCCAGCTACTTACGGTCCAAAATCCAGCAAGATAAATGCAACACACAACTTGCTTGCCAGTTGTAGTGATTGTCTTCCAACATCATCCAGGGACAATTTAACGCTATTTTGCAAATTAAGAATCCAAAGTGGCAGTTAAAACCACTTCTGGTTACTATTTTGACAACGTATTTCAACATTTCGCACCCTATTTTTACAATCATGCATTCTGGACTATTTTATGCATTTTATATACATGTATATATATACTTCCAGTTTTCAGTACTACTTCCAGTCTGAAACCGTGTTGGAGGTACTGCATCATCAGCCAGTGTCTGGATGTGGACTTAGAAACTGGAGATAGACACCACCTTATCGTTATGATATAATGGGAATCCACTGTTTGTTCTTGATGCACATATAAATAAATTACTACCCTGTCATATTTCCACTCTATACGCTATTATAAGTTTGTCATACATAGGGTGACAGTGATGTAATTTCTTCATTCCTATCTATGCCAGCTGTTCTGTCTGCCATGATGTAGGGCAAGGAAATGTAAACATATTGCAGTACTTACAGTCAGATTGATGACACAGCACAATCAACAAGCTTTTCTTAAACATATGAATTCAATATTATTTAAATAATGTGATAAATCTCCACCAGTTGACTCTGCACATCATGCCCCACACAACATGGAGATTGTATCATGACCATACACTGCCGTGATGACACTTCACTCTATTCATTATAAAACTCAATAAGTTAGAAAAAAAATCAAAAAGTGCAGACCCATAAAGCCAGCAGGATACGTCTTATCCGTTCGCACTTTGCCGTCAACTTTCACCAATCTTTGGTTGACGATCTTCTTGACTTCATCGTACGTGAGAGCATACTTCAGACGATTGCGCAAGAACACAGCAAGAGGCAGGCACTCACGCAGCTTGTGTGGACCACAGCTTGGACGAGGTGCCTGTAGTTTCACATATCATTTACTGGCATAATCTCAATTTTCTTCAACAAAAAAATGCAAATGCAAATAATTTTGTGCAATAAAAACAAGCTATCTTTCAAATAACTGTGAATGATACTTACAAAGACCCCTCCAAGCTTGTCCAACATCCAATGCTTTGGTGCATTGATTCGTTTCAAATGCTTCTTTGGACCTCGACCCTATAACAATAGCCATCACTTATACTGTTACACCATGTGTTGACAATCTATTTGTTACTTGTGCTGGATGCAGAAAAAAACACAGCACATACATAAATCTACATATAAACTGTATGAAAAATTTTACTCATTTAACATTGCTTTCTTATGAGACGACTGCACGCACACAAAAGACAGTATACTTGAAAATCCAGCTTAACTATAAGAAGAGGTCACACTAAATAAACAAACAGTTCAAGCAAAATCAGTCGGTATTTTGCTTACAGTCTGTACGTGCTGCAGTTTGCTGCACCAAATAAATCACTTCTACTATGATGCTACGAGTGCCTGATTGCATACAAGATAATGCAACCACACTCACTGACAGCATTTGTATTCTGATACTATCCTGTCTGTAACAGTCCTACTAGTTAAACTCATTTTCAATGTCATCTAGATGGGTTGCAGTATCTGGAGACACACTGCAATATAGGCTCAAAGAGGGCATTTCCCACTAGCATACTCGACAGGTGACACAACTGTTTACTTAGGTACCTTTCTTGTACTCAACATACAGCCTTGGGGAAAAACTGTGAATTTATACTAACGGTAAAAATGGAAACTAGACATCCCATAGAGGGACCAACTGGCCAAAAATATACGGCGATCTGTAATCATTGCAGAGTTATGACAGCCTGAAGTTGCAAGACCTGGAAATTTTGTAAGCAAGTTTTGCTTTTTTGGAAAAAAGATCGCACTCAAACTGTCGCTACTGTGCGGATCGTGCCCAAAATCTGCCAGGGCCAGCCCCCACATTTGGCTCACACTGTTCCATAATTCATCCAAATCGGCTCACTTTCGGTGGAGTTATTGCCGAACGCGTGAAGATCGTTTTTGTCCCATAAAGTATTTACAACATCGGCTCTTCAAGCCTATAATACATGGCCACTCTAACAGCAGTGGACACCAATGCAACTAAATGTGGCACCATGCAACAGATCAAAGACAAGAATTAGTTAATTACTCAGGCCAAGCCAACCAGCCACCATCTAGCGTAACTCGCCCACAATTGATCACACAGCCTGCAAATAGCCAGTCTTATTTTTTTAACAGAAATCTTGAATTTGAACTAAAATGAATCATTTTTAATCACTGAAATAAAAATAGGTACTATATGAAAAACTAAAATTGAACGGAAATAATAGATATTTTAACAGAAATAAGTCAGAAATCAAAATGGGTATTATTTACAAATAAACGTAAAAAAACTGTTGCTTTATAACAACGTGTAAGGCCCATAATTAACACATATAAAACAGCAAAAATTCTTTCTGGCACGTCAAGGGTCGTGGATATAATACATCCACGGTCCTTGACGTGCCATAAATTTTTTTTGCTGTTTTATGTGTCAATTATGGGCCTTACACGTTATAAAACGACAGTTTTTTTACATTTATATTTGCAATTTTTCTACCAAATTTATGTTACAGATGCATATTATTGCATCTTGGATTTTAAAAACTTTAACTACATATTAATGGTCGGAACAGTCAAGAAGGATGAACTTCATCACTGTGCCAAATATCGTCAAAATTGCTTGAACCGTGGCCAAGATATGGCAAATTTTTAATTATTCAAGATGACGGCCGTCGCCGACTTTGACTTTCCAAATTAAGCGGTCGATACAGTCAAGAACTGCGTCATCGTGCCAAATTTCGTCAAAATCACTCGAACAGTGGTTCAGTTATCACAATTTTTTGGATATTTCAAAATGGAGGCCGCCGCCATCTTGGATTTTAACTTTATTTTTTACGTTCGGAACGGTCAAGAGGGTCAAACTGCGTCATCGTGTCAAATTTTGTCGAAATCGCTCTCAATGTGGCTGAGATATCGTGATTTTTTTTCTTGATTTTCAAGTTTTTTTATGGCCGGAGCGGTCAAGAACGTTGAACTGCATCTCGGTGTTAAATTTTGTTGAAATCGTTGTTACCGCGGCCGAGATATGGTGTTTTAGGATTTTTCCAGATGACATCCACCGCCATCTTGGATTTCTGAAATTTCGAATTTTTAATGGGCGCATGCGTCACAAGTGTCAAACTGTGCCAAATTTCGTCGAAATTGCTCAGACCGTGTCAGAGATACGTGAGTTTCAATATTATGCAAGTTTGGCTTGCAAATGCCTATTCACACCCATTTTGCGAGTTTTTGGGGCACATTACCCCAAATGATGTCACTCAGCGTCCTTACCCCCAAAACCAACGTGCTGGGGCTGAACCACGTCATTTCAGCCATAAAGCACGAATATTGGTCGCACAGTTCGAGCTTGGCATTAGAACGAGAAAGAAGGCAGGACAGGAAGAGTCACGAAAGGTTTATATATCACCTATTTGTCGAGAAGCCCCACTGAAGCGATGTTCATGAAAAATTGTTGAATAGGTGATCTTCTCGGCGTAATCACGTGTGCCAAGTTTAAAAATGAAATTTTCATAGGTTATGATTTTACAAGGGTCAAATTTTCCAATTGATTTTTGAATGGCACTTACAACAGTGCAGCGCTACTGCGCTGCCTGTATGACAAGTAGCTCCGCAAACCACGGCAAACCGCAAAATTTTAAAACAGTCACGTGACCATAACCATGCCCCCTTTGTGGGTGATATGTCATCCTGTTGCAAAAATATATATAGCCTACCTGTGTACAAAAATTGATGACTTGAGGTTTAGGTTATATGATTGAAACCCCAAAATTTTGAACGGGTCACATGACCTCACCACGCCCCTATCAAGGGCGTGTGATAGTTGACTGCATTTGGCTATACACACAGCCGGCCGTGTGTTTAGCATTATTTTTGTTTTTTGACTATACACACGGCCTAAAAATCGAAATCCACGAAATCCACAAAATCTACGAAATCCATATGCCTAAATATCGAAATCCACCGACAAAGTACGAAATCCACTGCCTAAAAATCGAAATCCACAAAGGCCACGAAATCCACTCAAAAGCGACGTTGGCTAAATATCGAAATCCACAAACTGTACGAA
>Ga0209780_1002241_pt1 | contig 13571 bp, 8 predicted proteins | sample WorMetexBAHAMAS2_FD_187384 | JGI IMG/M metagenome (GOLD analysis project Ga0209780, IMG submission 187384) | Marine gutless worms symbiont microbial communities from Max Planck institute for Marine Microbiology, Germany - Inanidrilus exumae... | ecosystem: Host-associated > Annelida > Digestive... | reverse complement strand
TTTTTCTATAGTATTACTGTAGTTACTACAGTTGTTACTGTAGTTACTACAGTATACTATAGTTTTTCTACAGTAATACTGTAGGACTTTTTGCTAAGGGATGCTATCTCGAAACGAGCTTTGCGTGGTCCCTCTACAATATATTACTGTATTAGCATTTTGTTGTCACTAGTCACAACGAGTCAACAGGCATTGGATGATGATCATACATAAAAATAACATATGACCTCATAATGTTAATCCACTTTTCAAATAGGCCTATGATGGCGGTTGACGTTGGTAAGTCCATGTGATGACATTAATGATTAATATTATGTATTTCATATTACATTACACGCACTGTAATAATACCACAAATGACGTTGAAAACGACGACCAGAACAGCTGTAGGTCTACCGTATATGCTTTCGTTACTGTGCACCATGCACACTATTGTTTGAGCGGTCGTATCTGTGACTATCTGCTCTTCTATAGTATACTGCTATAGACACTACGTTGTTTGCGGTTTTGTGTTTTTACTTTATAACGTGTCCTTGTAGTTTTATGACTAAACGCCACGATAATCTCTTCGTTTATTTTTTATGATGATGAATTGATGATGATGCAGTAAACGTGTCATTGAAACATGCAGAGTGAACGGCGCTTCAACTCGCAGGTGTACGACCTTCGAGATCGTCTCGAGCAGTCTCACAGCACAAACCGCAGTCTACAGAGCTACGTCGAGTTTCTCAAGAACTCGTACACGGCCGTCTTTTCGGACACTTTATCCGCGTTGCCGACGACAGCGAACCATTACAGTGCAAGTGCGGACTGCACGTCAAGGACGTTATACCGCTGACCGTGCATGCGGTGAAAGTACTGCTGTTGCTGCTCCTTCCTTATCACACTATCAATCAATCAGTCAATCAAATCAATAATAAATTTGCTGACGGTGCCATGGTTCGTCACAGTAGTGATGAGTCAGAGGCTCCGGAGATGGCTGGTGACTATTCGAAGCAATTGAGAAGAGGTGCGTTTTGAGATGGCGAGAGAAAAGATGAAGTGATGTTGCAGGTCGAACAGTTGTTGATAGGTTAGCAACAGCGACGGTGAATGCCCGGTCAGATGTCTTGGTGGTTGTTGGTTTCGATAACAGGTTGGCGGCAGATGATCGCAATGGACGTGTTGGTGTGTAATTATGGAGCAGATCGTACAGATAGGTGGGTTGATGATGGAGCCATGTCTTGAATGTGAGTGTTGCAACCTAACCTTGTAGGTAACTCATTGGGTAACTGGGAGCCAATGCAAGGACTGTAGTAGTGGAGCAGACGGACTAGCTCCGAAATGTGCATGTAGTGCTTTGATTTGGCTGAGTAGATGAATAAATGTTTGTTGGTGTGCTTGAATGTGTCCGTGTTTGAAGACAGATGTAGTTACATTGATGCAATTAGCTGAAGGTAGTTTGTTAGTGTCTGTCAACAGTACCATCTGCTTTTGCAAGCGTATATGGAGGTGTTGGTGATGTGTTATTAGTTTAGTTCCATGGACCGTGGTGTCTCTCATCTGCATGTAGGCCTAGTGTACATTGTACGAATGTTTGGGTTTTGATGGGGACTCATTTCCTCAGCTGACATTTTTATTTCAGTTGGCGTTTCTCTGACTTTCTTACTTACTTCAGAATGTACCCAGTGCCACTCGCAGGCGTCCATAAAGCTGCTGCCACATCACTCGATGCTACGACACAAGATGTCGGCCAAAGGTCGCCTGACGTTGTACTGTTGTCAGACAATGTCACTGGTCAGACATCCACAAACAGACAGCATCCAACTGATTACATAATGCTGTAGTCGGGGTGATCAAGCAGTCACTGCTGAAGCTCACTGTTCTCAGCTCTACTCGGTGTAGCAGTCAGTGCCGACTCAGGACTGCGCTACGACTCACTCAGCATCTGTCCTAGTCGCTTTTTGTTTCTAGTTATTTTTCTGTTACGGCTCTGTGCAGTGGATTAAGCTGGTACCCGTCATCTTTTTAGTGCACACTGCACTGCACAGTAAAGTTTTTCCTGTCATATCGTTATCGTATCGTGCTGATCATATCACTGCTGTTTGGTGTTCAGTGTCACTTGTAACTCAGCTGTAACTGTGATTTTTAACACTCTGGTCTCGTTAGAGCATTATTTACAGTATAATGCAGAATAATTTCTGTTCAGCCACTAGTTTTACTGTGTCTGTGTTACTTAAATGTATGTTTTATGATCTGAGAACTGATTTCACACGAAACGTGATGTAACTCGGTGGAATGATACCAGGTTATGCATAGGTTTATTCTTCTACTTTTATTTTGAGTGGTAAAGCTACCATGCCAGCCATCTTCTGTGATCCTGCTAAAGTGTTGTTGTATTAGTACTGTTATATTTGTGCTAGCCGTTTTAATATTGTTTTGAGACAAACATATGACCTGATCTATTAGTACTATAGCTTTATGACAATCCACAGTAGTATTTCAGATGTTATTGTATTAATTTTATTCAAATTTAAACATAAAATACACACATGTTAATGTATTAAAACGTCATATGATTTCAGAGTTAAATCTTAATGTCGCCAAAGCTTGACAACATGTCGAAAACTGTGCATGTAGGGTACAGTAAAAACATAATAAGCAAGACTTCAGGTCATCATGTTTATTCTACACCGATGAAGTTCCCAGCAAGTGATACTGAGCTAACAGGTGAAAAAGACATGTAATCTATGAAACTATAAGGACAGAATATGGAAGGAGTGATAGGGGAGAACGCATTGTCATTCCCTCTGTTTAGCACAATAATAATATACGATAAAACACAAAAATACTAAAGCTGCATGGAAGACCTATCGCCAAGGTCACCACATTCCTATGCTACATTAGTTGGTTCACGTTCGATCTAAGTGTAAGCTATATGAACAGTTTGAATACCTCACAGGCGCTGTATAAACTACTGAAATCTAATTTGGGCTCATAAAGTAACCGAAAAAGGACATTTCATGTTACAAGACAGCATTCCTGCTACCACAGCAAAGTCGTAACAAACTAACAAGCATGAAATTTCTGTAAAGATAAAGCAGTCGACCAAAAAACAGTAACATCAGACAAGGCTATGGAATGTCTTTCATTGCACATCCATATAGGAAGAAACAGACAAGTGACAACTTCAAAATACCGGCACAAGAGTCAACAACAAATCAGTCATCAGACGTCATGCTATGCAGCTGAGCTTCACTTCAAACGTACAATTACACCAACATACTTACTTAGACACAACACCAAGCAAGACGTAAAAACTATTTCTACAGACAGTTTATTACGGTATGTCATGTCTTATAGTCGTTAAGCATTGACAATTACTGTCATTTCAAAATACGCATATACATATTCTGAATGTGAAATAACTGCGTTACATGACATGCATTATCGTACACAGCAAGATTGATGTATATCATAAGCCGCCTTCAGTACTCTGAAAATAGTACCTGTGTGTCATCATTTGGCTTTAAAAATTGCTTCTGCAGTTTCCGCCAGTTTCTTAGAAGACTTCAATATCACCAGCTCATTCAGGCATATTAACTTATTATTAATTTATAATAATAATAATAATAATAATTATTATTATTATTTTTATCCCTGGGTAGGAGTTTCCGATGGCGGGTTAAAAATTATGAATAGCTAAATAATCATGGGTATATTCAGTCCGCACAATCAACGGTCGGCAAAGAATCGTGCAATTATTATTATTATTATTATTCGGCTCGAAGCTACGCTTCAGCTGACTAGTCTATTAGATTCACTCTACAGCACGTTTTGGTGGTGTTAACATGTTCGGCCATAACTGCGCCGAAAGTGAACTGATTTGGACGAAATCTAGAGCACTGCGTACATTGTCGGGCGCTGGCCCTGGCAGATTTTAAGCACGATCCACGCAGTAGTGACAGCAGGATTGCCAGGCGAAATTGTTTTTTTGTCAGGTAAGCAACGCACGATTTCATCAATTTCCCATCAGCCAAATTTCACAAAATTTGAATACAACACGTTGATCGGTGTGGAGATGAAAACTTTCGGAACAGAATTTTGAAAATTTTACCGTAAGGGGTCGTTTTTCCAAACAACGCAAACATTTCTAAAAAATTTTTAACGTCTTGCGACAATGATTACAGATCGCCGGAAATTTACTACCAAAATAACCCTCTACGGGATTTCTAGTTTCCATTTTTACTGTTGGAATCAATTCAAAGTCATTCCCCTGGCCTGTACACTGTGTACAAGAAGCCTCCCCAAATTTTCTGCAACGTCCGATGTGGGTTCGCAATACGGCAGATAACGCTGACATCACTCAGTTGCAGGCAGCCAATCACCATCAACTATTGAGTCACGTGACACTAGGTCTTGTCATATGCAGGAAGTAAACAGCTTGTGCACAGATAGCCGAGCGCTTCGAGCCTAATACTGCATTGTGGGCATTCCACACAATACAGCAATCTAGTTATTATTATGAAAAAATGATCAGCTGTACGTGCCATAAATGAGTAAAAAAACTACAAGGATGTATAACGAAGTCTGAGCTGATTGTCACGATGAAAGGAACAGCAAAACAAGTGGGTCTTCAGGTGTTTCTACAACTACCGACTGTTGCAAAGGACGTCGCCGTGAGTGGTAGACTGCTGCAGACACGAGCAGTGGCAGCACCGAATGCATGACTGGCTGACTGACTGAGTTAGGGTTTTGCATCCTACTCATCACAACTGGATAAGACTTCGACGTCTATTCGTCGACGTGGATGCATTTGCCACCTCGACGGCCTGTTGTGACCACTTTGATCTCCAGAATCTAATCATGTCATCAGTAGGGGCTGGTGAATATTCCCCGTAAGTTTCATCGAGATTGCTCAAGCTGTTCATGAGATACTCTGGTAACAAGATCCGTCCGGATGAACGGACCAAGAGACAAATGTCTTTGCCGACACTGTCGGGTGCCACGATCATCAGACCCCTAGCTTTTTAACAGAATCACTTGGACACGGTTATAATGGCACCTTCTTAAGTCACGGTGGCCAGTGATTCTGCACCGTGGACTGACAGCTCTGCTCTCACAGTCAACGTATCGACTAGAAACAAGTACCACAGTGTAGCAAGCTAGTGCGTATCACATCATATGGTAATCAAACCATTTCTTCTACTCGGCCTAGCTGCTCAATACAAGTGGGTGTGATCAACAGTTGTCACCATCAGAAGTTTATGACACTCACCGGCGAACTAAGCTGACAGCGCCCGACACGATCAGCCGTTCCAGAGATATATGGTGGTGCCCACCAAAATTTAAATGGTTCACGTGACCTAACCATACCCCTTTCAGGGATGGTTTGCCATACGTGAATAGCACTTGCTACTGTCAACGTACCTACCAAATTTGATACTCCACTCACTACCAAGATATTAAAGCCAATACAAAATGTCAACAACGGGGTGGTTTGGGGTAGTTCACTCAAGGTCACTGGAAATAGCAGCAATCGATGGAGCACATACGAGTTCCTATTAGCGTTCCATAGTAACTATGTCCCTATCTTGCACCGTTTCTGAGATATTGCTCGAAAATCGCCATTTGAACCTACCCCGGACGGACACCCATGGACGGACACCCACGATGACAGCATATACCGCGCTAGCATAGCGTTGCATGGTAAAAATGAATAAATCTAGGCAGTGGTTCAAGACATTTGCACAAATATGGCCAAGACAAGCAAACAACATTATGAATAAAGAAGTGATAAGAATTTGGCAAAATTACTTAATGTAAAGTCCAACATGGTGGATGGTCACTATTTTGATTTTTTAAGAACCAATACATCACTATACAGTGGAATTTTGCACAACAATGGACAATGCCAAATTACAAACCTTGCAAACATGACCCTTTCAAAATAAAAAAACTGAACAGGCAAAGACGAACATTTGAAATTACATATTAATAACAAAACAGCAAATATAAATTGGCAAAATTTGGCCAATTTACAGTCAAGTGTAAGGGCGACAGCGTCCTAGCTCTAGAACTCCATCTAAAACGTTATGCAAGCCCTGACCAGCCTTACCAGCGAAATCATGTGGTAAATCATAACTCAGTGCAAATGTGAGTATAACGCTAAAAATGGCCATTTTAGCGATAAAGTGGAGCTCAGATGCATTAACTGATCCATTAACATGACTTTGCTGGTAAGGGCGTGCTTATAGTTGCCGGTGGAGACCTACGCCGCCTACCAAAGTGATATTTGCTGTTAGAGCTACGACTCTGTCTGCATACACTTGGTTGTAAACTGGCCAGTTTTTACCATTTTATATCACGTGTATGCGTGTGCGCCTGAAGACGCGAGTCACAGGCGTGCTAGTCTCCGTGGATAATCTGCTTTTTCATCAGTTTTAAAGTGGTTTCTCTCTCACAACTTACAAATGCCATCTGAAGACGTTCTTCTCTCACTTGCACATGCACTGTATTTGACGTCTTGTATAAAAAAAGCGCTACATAAGTTCGCCTTGTTATCACTAAATACACTATAATTGACAGTGACTCCATAAGAGAGTGCATATTCGATCGAAACAATCAAGCCATACAGTATGCAATGATTACAACGTAGACAGTGACCGACCAATCGATCACGTACTCTGCACATACGTAGTGCCATCTTCACGCCTCTGACTGAAATTATTCTGTGGATAGGACAACATACGGTAATTCTTATCCCCAATTCGAGACTGTAAAAATTAAGATGCACAAGACCCAGTCAGCATTGCTGTTTGACAGCTTTGCGTCATACGGGTAGATGCAGCACTCTGTTTCGTGGTCTTCAGACTACAAGAGTCTAAAGAACTTGCCTGAGACCATTGCAAAATTGTACAGAACTGTGGTTGAACGTGCAACAAATCAGTCGCAAGTCCAACGCTCCGCTGTTACACCACTACGTCACCCAAATGCACCACAATAAAAACAACATCACGGTGGTCCATAATTACCAGCATGGCATGGCACTGAATGGCCTACAATAATATGCTGATGTGCATTTAATAAACTACTCACTCATATCAGTCCGCATAAGTTATTAGTGTGTACTTTTTGTAGTGAGTAGTAAAATTTTGTGAAATTCTGGGAAAACAGTACAGAAAGCCACGCTTCGTGGAAACTAATAAAACATTTCTGATCACATCTTAAAGACGGACTCATACTACTGAGTAAAACTACTGCACGATAAAGTTCAAGCAATCTTTAAATGCTGCATTCAACTCACTGCTCATTCTAGAATAGTTTGTGCTACATAGAGAAAAGACAAAACGGCCAAAAAATCACTAGAAAAATATATGACGTTAGCTCACTAAACTACCTAAACGCACATATACATACATCTACATTTACACGTGCACGGAAGGTGCACTTGTAACAAAAGAAAAACAGTTTACAGCACAGCAGCAGTTAAGCAGAAATTAGTTCATTTGAGATACGTCCGACATACTGTACACCATGATAAAAAAACGACACCCCTAACAAACACTCTGCAGTATTATAAGACTGCCAACGTACAATAAATGTGATTTGTGGAGTGTTTGTCCGACTCCATTCCATTCAGCTGGATGTTAATAATGAATCATAAATGTATGGGCAGCAATGCAATTTTGAAAATGCTGGCCTAACTGTTCCTAAACATCGTCATAAAATTTGGCAAGTCAGCAGAACTCAGCTGTGTACAACATTTTGAAAGACAGATTTTCGATATTTGTCCCCCAAAATTTATGACACCCTTTGCATTTTTAGTTACCATTACATTCAATGGAACAAAAAAATTCAAACCTACATACTACCTAAAAATATTAATGAATCTGTCCGAAATTTGGGCACATATGGGCATCGAAAGTTCTGTCAATTGAAACTTTTTTTCATGTGGCAATTCCCCTTAATCCAAAAATGCAGAATTTAAAATTTTCCCATTTTTTCGTTACCATTACAGTCAGTGGGACCAAAAATTTCAAACCTACATACAATCTAAAAACTATTAATGTATCCATATGAAATATGGACACAACGATTCGTCAATTGAAACCATTGAGTGGGTAGGAAATTCCTCTTAGTCCAAAAATATGGAATTTGTTAAATTTTCCTATTTTGTTGTGATGTATTTTCCATCTCAAGTGACAGCCATGCTTAGCATTTTCACACGATGAAGTCACGTTATAATGGGACCACTCAACAAAGAAGTGACCTAAACCTTCTAGATAGATGTCTAAAAATCATCTTTCTAGTAGGAGACAAGGTATGAAAAGTCCAAATATGTAGTTAAATCTGGAACCGGAGGTATTTTTTTGCTGCCAGTTTGGACTTGGAAAGTGCAAAATTGTGTGATAATGCCCGTAAATGATGTCAGGAAGGTAAGAGTTGCTGTACTTTTGTAGGAAAGCACTGACACACATTTCATTTGCCGTGTCCAGTTCTCGACCAGAAGTAAAAGTGTAAACTGAAGAAGCTACAAGAATATAATGCAGAAAATGCTGCAAAATGTGTGGTAAGAGAAAACTGGGCATGACAAGTCAAAATATGTGTTCAAAACTGGAATTGAAAATGATTTTTTTGCCAACACTTTGAACTGGGAATGTGCCAAGTAGCATGAAATTGCATTGCCCACAAATGACGTCAAAAGGCCACAATCACTACAGTCTACAGGCAGGAGGATTCGTTTATTTTATTTCTGGTGCTGGATTTTGAACTGGAAGTAGAACTGGTATATCAGAAGTAGTTTCAAGGTGTAGAAAACGGCACAAAATACAGCAAGGTGCATAATGACATGGAAAATTGCTTAAGCTGACGGGAAAAACGGCACTGCTGAAATCACAGACTGTCTAGCGATATTTTGTACTGTTGTCGTGGACACATCGGAAATGTGTGCCAGATTAGAGATTCATCATATAGCCCCAGTAAATTATTATTTTTATAACGTTACATTAATGGTGTAGTTCAGTAGAGAACAAGCCCCGTACGGGCTCAGGGTCTGTAATATGCTGATTCATTTGTCGATTCTGTTGCTATATAAATTGTCTGCTTGCTTACTCAACTTCCCTAGTTATTTACTTTCTTTCTTACTTCTTTATATCCTTACTTATCTACTTTTTAAGAATAGGCTCTTCCATTTCCAGGTCAGAGGTCATAAGATGTGACCAAACCTGGCTTTAGTTTTTTTGTGTTCATTTTGTGTAGCAGTATATTTTGTTACAGATGCATGTTTGCTTTTGTTGTGTTTGATTTAGTTTTCCAGTACTAAGCCAAGAGATTTGCTTGGGAGATCGTCTCTGAAATTACACATTTTGTTTGGGTGGGACTTAAAACCTTAACTCAATCAATCAATTAATCTGTAGACAACCAGATGATAAGGGGCCGGTGATAGATCACTGTGTATACTGTCAGAAATAATTCGACAGTGTCTCATCAACGGCGAACACAGTGCATCAACAGCACAGAAAAATAGCAAAAATGTATGCTCTTATATGCTAGTCTAGAGATACAGAGGTCGGCCATGAAATGAACTCTGAGAACAGTAACGCTTACAACATACATCCTACAAACAAAGAAGCAAGTACATGATGCTAACGGCCAGGCATGCATACAGTAACAGATTTCACAGAAACACAGAGCACATCAAATGCCATCTGCCACTCAACCAACAACAGCGAAATCACAACCTAATAATACACATCAAGCGACACCCAATGCAACCAATTTGTAGATATAAATTTAGAAAAATACATTAGACGAGACACTACAAAGCGTGGTATAACTGCATTAAGCAAACAGTAGGCAATGTAGCCGAAGCAGAGACATCAGTGTGACTAAAACCATCGCAAAATACCCATACAATGTGATCACAAATGCTGCCGCAACATTAACTGTCAACACAGTGAAATCATCCTAAGTATTTAACAGCAGACTGTTTGTATCAAATTCGTATCTTGCCTGTCACAATGTCACTGTACACCTTTGCATGAAGCTCTTCATATTCACCAGTCCTGGGATCAAGATAGAAGAGCTTATCCTTAACCATCGACGGGTTAAAGCCATCTTTCTTGTAGGCCGTCTTCTTCAACTTGAATGTACCTACAAATACACAGTTGCACATTACTGCATAACAATATGACGGCATATATCAGAATATGAAGCCATGTTTTGCCTGTCTGACTATCTAACTCTTGACATCTAAACGCAACACAAGCCTCACATCTGATGACTTTCAACAAGCTGCTAGAAAACCTGCAAGTCATCCAGAATGTAGCCAAGCATGTGGTGATAGGAGCTAAGATCAATCACATCACTGCAGAACTATGTGAACTTCACTAGCTGCTCATCTGCCAATGCATCAGGTTTAAGTTCGTGATGACCACATACAAATGCTTGAATGGGTTTGGGCTACATCTGGCCGATGACTACATGCCGGTTTCATCCGTGGCCGGCAGACAGCATCTGAAATCTACTGACACTTGGACGCTTGCCTTCCAGAAAACAAGAATGGTTCTCGAATCAGGGACTTAATTAGTCTCCCTTGCAGTCCTCTGAAACTCTCTGCCCACAGCCCTCCAAGTCTCGTCACTTACTGTTGTAACATTTGCCAGACACGTAACGATTTAGGCTCTACTTGTTTTCTTGCCTAAAGCAGCACAAATGACTATTTATTTTGTGTTGCACAAGTGCGCTCATTGTCATTATCTAACTACAGTGATTGAGGTCAAATTTGTACTTTTGTCTAACACAAAAGGCTTAGCTGAACGCTTAAGTCCATACTTTAAGTCCTTACTGAATTAAGACTTTTGGCTAAGACAAATGTCTTAGACCGATGATTTCAACTTTCAGATTTAAGTCAATAAGATTTACTTGATTTTAAGTTTTTAACACAGAAATAGTTTAATATCTCCCAATATTAAAAATTGGATGTTTTGCTATCCTGCCGGATTTGCAGTGACTCGGTGATGCTTACAAAAACAGGGTGTCGCCTGGGACGTAACACTACTGGCCCACCGTGGAGTGTCGGCCGCCCAACCACCCATGCGCCCGGCTGGCTGGCCCGCCAACCGACAGTGTTACAGATGACGATGACAGACGCCAGTGAGCAAAACAATACTGGCCCATTGGGCAGGCCAGTAATAAACGATGACGGTGTCAAACGATCAACAGTAGACCTCGTAGAAACTAAAAAGGGTGCCAAAGTTTATTTTAATCATTTCAGTCAAATTTGGTTTTGTGAGAATGTCAGTCACGTTTTATAGGAAACCTCTGTTCATATCACCTTAGCTTCCTATCCATCCACATGTTTTAACATAAAAAATCACTTAGTTTCGCTAAAAATTATTAACGTTGCATTCGCCAGAGGGACGCACAAAACTAAATTGGCCTACAACAGATGTTTCATGTCCCTGAAAGTAATTAAAGTAAAAATTAACCGAGAATCACAAAAACTCAACAGCCAGAATAGTAATAATAACTAAGATCAAACTTGACCTCTGTTTGGTCTCAGTACATACTTAAGCCCTAGGGCTTAAGTCCTTTTGACATTTTGATATGCAGTTAGCATTGGGAATTCCCGGCTGTATACCGACGAGTTCAACTTTGGTCTTAGACTAAACTTTAGCTAAGACTTTAGTATAAGACCGTACTTAAGTCCAAACTTTGGACTTAAGTACGGTCTTAGACCAAATCGCCGACATGAGGTCAAGTTCGGTCTTAAGTTTAGACTCAGACCAAACTTTAGTCTAAGCCTTTAGTCTTAGACCGATCTTGACCTCACCCAATAGCTGACAACCAATAGGTCACACTGATCAACAGCCACAACCAGCAACCAACAGACTCTACTACTGGAGTCTAGTCTTCTCACTGACCAAGACGAAACTTGCCCATGTACATATGGCCTCCACCTTTCGATGTTTAAAAATTTGTACTTCAAAAGCATTATATCATCTGCTGTACTGTATTCTATACGTTCAAGATGCCTGCCAAGTGTGCACATTGTGGAGTTCTTCAGAAATTCAACCACCCAACATAAGCAGAACTGCACCATAATACCAACAAACTGACAGCAGCTAACCTGTAAGATCCAACTTGTCGAGCAGTCGGACAAATATTGGTCTTGCATAGACTGGTAGTCGTTGCTGAAGCTCACGGTTGAACCGTCTGAGATCAACTGTGTGAGCTGTGTCGACAATAGCAGCCATGCCTGCCCGGCCTTCAAGTCCTGTCACATGTATGCCATTTATCAATCTCTAATATTTCAATCCAGCCTTCGGTGCCAATTTTAACAGTTTGCGTGTACACAACATACTTAGTACTAGTTATATTAACAAGTGGTCAAAGTAATTTGACGACAGCCAGCATCACCCCATCTTGAATGTTCAGCCATTTTTGCAGGGCTCATGAACATGACCAAAAGACACATATGTACGATGGGCAAAGAGCCCAATTCTGGATAAGCAGACTTTGTTGCACGGATCACATGGCCATGCCGTGTTGGTGCTGCTGACAACCTGGTACTTGCGGGCTGCCGGTGTCCTCTGTAGACTGGCAACCCATGCTTCCTCAAAAGCAGCGATGGCTGTCCGACACGTCGAACGCCACTGTCCTCAATCGAGTGGGGCACTGATGAGTTACTGTGGATGTATGCCACACCTCTTCAAATTGTCCCTGACAGTATCCTTGTATCGCCTGACTGGTCCGCATTGTGGGCGTTTGCCGGATAAAAGATGTCCATAAAGGATCTGCTTTGGAATGTGATCGTCTTGCATGCGGACTACGTGATCGACCCAGCGGAACTGTGCTTGCAGTAAGAAGGCTTCGATGCCTGTGACGCCGTACAAGCGTAAAACCTCGATGTTAGGCACCTGGTCCAGGTGGTCCTGCCACTTGATACCAGCAATTCTGCACAGGCACCTTATGTGGAACTCGTCCAGCTTACGAACTGAGCGTCGATAGAGCACCCAGGATTCACAGCCATAAAGCAGCGTGGACAGGACGACTGCTTGGTACACAGTGATCTTGACTGGTAATGAGACAATGTGTTCGCTCCAAAGCCGTGGTTGCAAGTTGCCAAATGCGTCACCGGCTTTGGCAAAATGTGAATTGATGTCACTATCCACAGCGATGGTATCTGTCAGGTAGCAGCACAGGTAACAAAACTTGTCAACTGAGTTAAGTTGGGTATCACCTGCCATTACCTTGGCTGTTGCAGCTGGAGATGGTGGAAACGGCTGAAGCATGGTTTCAGTCTTCTTTTGGCTGACCGTGAGACCGAAGCGTGCGCACACACACAGATCGCGCTACCCTGTGTGTACTAATAGGCCTCTATTGCTAGCAACTGCTGCGATGCAGCCTAAAAATCCTTCTCTAACATTTTGACATCACTGGTTGGTAAAAAAAAGAATGGAAAGAAAGCGTATTTATACAGCGCCTTTTATATACTATGTATATCTCAAAGCGCTCAGGCATGGATCACACAGTTTTACCTGCAAATATACCATGCCTGCCTTTCCTTCGTATGCGTTCACCAGATG
>Ga0209780_1002240_pt1 | contig 13572 bp, 11 predicted proteins | sample WorMetexBAHAMAS2_FD_187384 | JGI IMG/M metagenome (GOLD analysis project Ga0209780, IMG submission 187384) | Marine gutless worms symbiont microbial communities from Max Planck institute for Marine Microbiology, Germany - Inanidrilus exumae... | ecosystem: Host-associated > Annelida > Digestive... | reverse complement strand
GTGTGATAAAAATAGAGTTTGATAAACTGGCAATGGTCATCAGTCTTAAGTTTATCACAGTCAGTGTCCACCTTTGTTGACAACATTGTAGGCGTAATGCAGTGCATAGCACAGGTCTGTCTGCTGCAGCTGAGGCTTGTTTCACATGCTGTTATTGTAATGTTGTCACATTTCACAGCACCTGAGTATTGTTTTATGTGCAGAAATATGTTCACGAGCTGCGAATCACTAACCAGGTGATGTACCTCAATCCGCCAGTGGAGGAGGTGCGCGTGAACCTGTTTGGAGAGCTCTACTCATGGGAAGCCAACATTCTCACACTGTCACGTATCACTCACTCCCGATATCAGGCAAGCAGTCATTGTTCTGTCTAGGCAGAAATTACTTTTCAGCAGGCATTCACTTGTTTGTGGAGCCCTGTATAGGCTCCGGGCGGTAATGTGCCCTGATTTGTTTGTTGATTTCAGTGCTATGTAAATTGTTTGTTTGTTTGTTTGTTTGTTTGTTTACTTACCTTCCTTATTTTCTTCCTTTCTTTTTTCTTACTTATTTACTTCCTTACTCATTTACTTCCTGGCTCACCTATCTATTTCTTCCAGAATATGCTTATTCCGTTCCAGGCCGGAGGTCGTAGGAGGTGACCAAAGCTGGCTTTAGGTTTTTGGGGGTTCGTTTTATGTTGTAGTAGATTTTATTATGGATGCATGTTTGATTTCGTAGTGTATGAATTATGTTTTCAGTAATAATTCAAGAGATTGGTTGGGAAGAACGTCTCTGAAATGACCTATTTTGTGTTGGTTGGGACATAAAACCTCAACTCAATCAATCGATCTTGTTTGTGGATGAAAGAATATTTTAGAACAAAGGAATAATTTGTCAACAATTATGTAGGTAATATGTAAGTATGGTCTGTTGAGTGCAAGACAATGGCTGTGTCTCTTGAGATTTTGGTTTCCCTTCCTTCAGAGCGCCTCTGTATCTGTCCACCGACCTCATGGCGCTATAGAAATTGTATTATTATTATTACTGTGCTAATTTTTTTTTTGTTTTTATTATTGACTTTTTAGGTACGAAGTATATTATTATTTCTGTATTGAGTCTTCTAATGCTACTGCTGCAATTATGCTTTATTGTAATACATCATGCCTTGTTATGTTCACAGTGTGTGTGTTAGTTTCATCATTTTTTCTCTGCATCATGTAGTATTATTGAAATGTTATGGATGTATTTTCAAGAAATTTTGTTGAGGGTAATGGTATGCATTGATAAGAGGAAAAGTCCGCTTACAGATTCTGGATGTGAGCTAATTCTTTATCAAGTTCCATGATTTTTTTTGTTTACTTGATAATTAGCGCCACCTCTGCCTATGGCCATGTGCTAGGTGATGAGTACTATTTAGTATGAAGTATAAATGTTATGCATTTTTTTGCTACTGTGCCCCGTGTGAGCCTCGGCTGTAAAAATAGACTAGGTCTGTTTCCAGGCCAGATGTCATATACAAGTTGACCACACAGACTTTAATTTTTAATATTTAATTATGTGTTATAGTAGCTGTCAGTTTATTGATATTTGTCCACTTTTGTTGTGTTAGGTTTAGTTTTTTGTACCATGCCAAGTAACAGGCCGGGAAGAATGTCTCTGAGATGACCTATTTTTGATCTTAACTCAGACCATTGATGCTGCCGTGGTGTTATTGTGAAAATTGAGTTGTATGTGAACACAGGTTGGCGTTGATGCGGCCTCGGATTCAGAGACGACATACAAGAACATGTTGTCAAAGTTGCCAAGTGGTCAGGATGGTTTATGTTCAGCATATGAAGCAATTGAAAAGACTGTGAATGATGTGGACACCTACGTTCGAGTGAGCTGAATTTGTGTGCTTCATTTAGTTGGCTGTTGTCAAGTTACGATCTTTGTCCATCTATTGAGTTAATGCTCTTTGAATTACCAGTAAAATTATTGTGATCATTACATTGAGATTTAATGATTTAATTGTGTTTTTTGTTTAATTTTTTAGGTCGACTCGGAGGAGTCGACCTAATGTCGTGTGTGTAAAATGTCTGTCTGCCCGTCAGTACAGCCTTCTGTTTACAAAAAATTTCTTTGATTTCAGTAAAATTTGGTATGTAGGTAGCGGTCGACGAGTTATGCATGACGTATGCAGTATGACCCGATCCAAAGTCCAGGTCAGGGTCACAAGCCCTTGAAAGTTGGAAATTCGGCCATTTTCAAAGGCTATATCCTCCCCCATTTATAATGGGGTCTGGCAAATGACCACGGATTCTTAAATTAGGGCACATTACCTAAAGCTTTTTGGGACCGGCTTTTTGATTTTTATCCTAATGTTTGTGTCACATGACATGAGTTTGAAGTTGGCAGTAAGTAGGAGTCTACCGCCAGTCCTTACTGGGCTAATTTATTGCATTTAGTTTAGGCTGGATTTTTGGAAAACCTTTCAAAGGAGAATCTACAGGGATTGCTGGATTTGAGTATTTAATGCACAATGCACAACCACTTTACTGCCATTATATAGATAAGAATGTTAGCTGACACCCCCAGTTAGGAACTGGATGTTTTGTTGGAATGTACATTTCTTTATGTCTGTACATTTCTGTTTGGGAGTCAGTTGATCACAGCACACTGTGACTATTTATTTGCAGCTTAGAAATATTTTTACTGACTAACCCAAATTGAGTATTTAATAGTAGTCTTGAAGATACTGTTTGGTTAAATTATATAAGGTATTATCTGTTTCTATAATTGTAAGAAAGAAATGTGTCTGTTTTGTGATATAGGAAGCAGTTGTATTGCATGAAATGGCTTGTTGTTTTACTGTAATTCTGATTTGTTGTTTCTGTTGCCATAGATTTGGCTGTCCTATCAAGCACTGTGGGACCTCCAGGCTGATTATCTGTATGGCAAGCTTGGATCAGGTCTGGAATGCTGGATGAAAGCTCTTGAAGACATCAGGTATGCATATTTAGTTTTCGCATTTTCATCTCTGTATCTCGGGTCACATATTTTCACATAGACGTCTTAAGAAGTGTGGCAAGAACATAGGTTACATTTGATTAGTTGATGTGGGCTTATAACACTGAACTGAATACAGAATTTTCAACATGCACTAGAAGGTTGGTAGGTGCATTATATTGATATGAACGTAGATATTGCATACGAGATAAGACATTTTTGTTGTGTGCACTCTCCAATTCAAGACTGTTATTTGCTTCTATGTGTGGTGTGTAGTGTGTCCCAAAAACCCCCTGGAGAGGGGCATTTTTTACACTATGTACTTGGATTTTCATGGAGAGCTTGAGCAGTTTTGCCTGACGCAGTCGGTATTAAACATGGATCCATTGGCTGAGAGTTCATTACCTGAGCCGTCCGTGGATCACTACCATCCACGACTGCTCTCCACCAACTTCATTGGCTCCCTGTTAAGCAACTCATCCACTTCAAGATCGCTACCTTAACTCACCGTATTCTCCAATCTGGTTCCCCTCATCAATCTCAACGTTCCTTCAAGACTTCTCTGCTGTTCTTCACACAATCTACTACATGTTCCTTTCACCACCACGGCCATTGGTCGTAAAGCCTTCAGTTTTGCAGCTCCAACAGTTTTAAATTCCATCCCACTCAGTATCAGGCAATTACCATCCATTGGCTCCTTCAAACGTCATCTCAAAACTCATTCATTTACCCTCCCCGGCTAGTCCATTTCTCACCCAGCGACACCAGCGCCTCCGACTCAAGCATGCTTGAATTTGTGTGCTATACAAATTTTGTAATAATAATAATAATAATAAACTACAAGTATTGTTGCAGAGCTGGAGTTCATAACAATTACTGCAGGTTATTTTACCATCAGTGATTTAATGCTGTCGATAGGGCAACAGGAAGGCATTTGGCCTGTAAAAATACCGGCTCTAGAAATCCCGAGATAGGAAGACCCGGCGTCACACATAGTGACTCCAGAAAACTAGGCTGGTTAAACAGATACCAGTAGTAGTACTGCTGCAGGTCCGTACGTCACGAGGATTTTTTATTGTGCTTATTGTTGTAGGCTTTCACGCAAGACTTTCGACACACCTGATACATACAAAGAATTTGGACCTATCAGAATTGAATTTGGAAAGGTAAACTGGAGAACTGCATGTATAGTGATAAGATAATGGACAACTGTTGGTAATATTTGGTTTATATTCTTCTAAATGTTGTCGGTGTTAACATTGTCTTTGTACGATGTGCCTGTGTACTTTACGGTGTTAACCCATGTAATTGTGATGAAATACTGTAGGTTAGTGGGTTCGCAAAATGTCTGTTGGCGTATGGATCGTGTATGTTTGTGCCATGTTGCAGGTTCAGTCTAAAGTCGGGTTGAAGTATGATGCATGGCACAAGGAGATCGTGAGCAAGTTTGGTAACATGCTTGGTGCTGAGATGGTCGAATTCCATGGCCAGGTATCCAAGGTATTCGATGCTGCTGTTTTTTCTTCTTCTGAAATGTAGCTTGAGCATATTTCAGTCATTCGTCCACTAGTTGATCGTGCACACACATACCTTCCATTCTAGTGATAATTTTCCAGTGTAAGCTGAATTAGCTGGTTGATCCTTCCTCCACTTATTCTGACAGAGGACACGTGACCAGATTTACACTCATTACAGGTGAATCTGTGCTAGTGAGCAGCCCCAGTTAATCACTACATGACGTTGTTGGAGCAGTTTTACTGCCTTTGCTGATGGCACATTCAGGTTAGAGATAAGCTGCTTGCATTCTCCGCATCATACGCCATCTCCACACCATGATGCCGTTTCTATACCACAGGAAAAGAACCCTTGGGCATAATTGGTGCAAATTTTCTGCAGTCTGGTTGTCCTATATGGTACCAGCAAACGGTGCCAAGCACTGCACAACATACAAGATCGCAAAATCACGCGTCGAACTCTCCGTACACAACAACCTGCTTACCTTGCTGAACTTATACACGAATCTGCACCAGTACAATCACTCTGCTTTTCTGACTGACATTGCATCAACCTAGAACTAATACTGTAACTGCATCTCGTGCATTTGCTGTAGCAGCCCCTATAATTTGGAATAGTCTGCCAATGAACTATTGTACATTTGAAACCAAGCTTAAGAAGACTCACCTATTTTCCACCTATTGGACCAAACAACAGTGCCAAATACTCGTTTTTAACGAATTATGGCGCTATATAAGTTTTTAGTTGTATTTGTTGTATTTGTATTGTACCAGAGCACTGACCCCGTCCAGGGAAATTCACCCACTGGCCTTATTATTTCATGACCATCTGCTGAGGGAAGGGAAGCATAAATTTCTCATTGTGTTGGATGACTGATGCCACTACTTGGTCTGAAAGTGCAAACTATGCCTTTACCATTGACTTGATGTGGTTTAAATGAAAACATTGCATTGCACATCTGCATACATACATTTTGGACTTTTTTTAAATAATGAAAAGTTTGTTTTTCAGTACTTAGTGTGATAGTCCGTTTGGAAGAACTGTTACTGGCTTTCAGTTAGCCTCGTTGAGTCATCTGATTTTGATGGCCTTCTTTGTTAATTACTGCAGCATTTTAATTATAGTTTGTTACCATATTTTTAGTTTAGTGTGAAACATTTCTTGTTTTGTATAGTGAGAAAGCAGTGTTTTTGATAATAATGGTCTCAAGTGTTTTTGGAGTACAGCATCTAGTGCAGGATTATGAACCTGTCGTAGTATACCAGATTTTTAGGTCGACTCCTCCAAGTCGGCCTATTAAAGTGGGTATCACATGTCCTTCCGCCCGTCCGTACGTACATCTGTCCAAAAAAGTTCCTTCGATTTTAATGAAATTTGATATGTAGGTTGAGGTCAACGAGTGTTGCATACGGTATGCAGTATGACCTGATCCAAGGTCAAGGTCACGTGCCCTTGAATGTCGGAAATTCGGCCATTTTCAAAAGCTATCTCCTCCCCCATTTATAATGGGGGCTGGCAAATGACCACGGATTTTTAAATTAGGGGGCAATACCTAAAGCTTATCGGGGCCAGATTTCTGATCTTTGTCCTAGTTTTTGTGTCACGTGACTTTGAAGTTGGCAGTATGTAGGAGTCGACTGCCAGTCCTGTACGGGGCTAATTCGTTTTATTTTGCAAATGTTACAGTCTCGTTCGGACCTGGAGCAGCAGTCAATAGAGACGTCAAACACTTCGGAAGCCGTCGGTCTCATCACATATGTGCAGTCTCTGAAGCGGAAGATGAAGTCATGGGAGAAGCAGGTGGATATGTACAAGGAAGGACAGCGCCTGCTGGAAAGGCAGAGATTCCAGTTCCCATCAACGTGGTTGTATAGCGACAACGTCGACGGAGAGTGGAGCGCTTTCTCGGACATCATTCGCCGCAAGGACTCGTCCATTCAGACACAGGTTGCCAGTCTGCAGATGAAGGTGATCTCAGAAGACAAAGTGGTCGAGAGTCGGACTGGAGAACTTCTTACTGAGTGGGAGAAAGAGAAACCAGTCGAAGTTGGTTAACTCTGTTGTTGTTGCATTTATTTTAACTTTATCTTTGCCTGTAAATTTTATTTCTTTTTGATTGTTTGGTGCTGTTTTATTGTCTGGATAAGTATGAAATAATCATATACATGATAGTTGTTATCCACAGGATAGTTACTATGTAATCAGTCAAAATGTAACGTAATTTAGAAGTGCATAATATAATAATAATAATAATATAATCACGTATGAATGGTTACCACCACCATCAGTTAGCTGCTTCCCCTTCGTTTTATTCCTCCACTTGTTCTCTTTGGAGACATGTGACACAGGTTTTTATTGGCCAAATGCTCGTGTCACTCAACCGACAATGTCAAAGCACTGAAAGAAATTTAACGCAGGTCACCCACTCAAATATTGTTTCTTCATCCACTGCTGAACCGCTGCAGCTAGAATCACCAAACTTGACATAGAAATGTCCGACCATGAGTCCTGGAAACCCATTTATTTTTGGGTCAAAAGGTCAGTGGTCAAGGTCACGAGGAACAAAAGTGCCGAAGTGGGTTTTTGCACTCTTGTGAGTGCTGACTTCTTCTAGTTCTATTTACTTTTTGTGCTGTACATTGATAGTGTGTGGTAGTATTATTACAGTGGAAGTTAATAGTAGTAGTAGTAGTAGTAGTAACGTGCTATCATTGTACGTTTTTCAGTACTAAGCCAAGAGATTGGCTGGGGAGAACATCTCTGAAATGACCTATTTTGTGTTGGGTGGGGCATAAAACCTTAATTGAGTCAATTATCTGTTACAAATTTTACTAAGACTTGAAGTTTGACACTCGTGCATTGCTGCTTTATTGCCATTGTGCCTTGTTGACATCCATTGTAATGATGACACTGCTGCTTGCTAACCAGGGAACAATGCGACCAGATGAGGCGCTGAAGATCCTGGCCGTGTTCGAAGGCAAGCTGGCACGCCTGAAGGAAGAACGTGATAATCTTTCCAAAGCTAAAGAAGCTTTAGAGCTATCTGAGCCAGGTGATTAAGAATTTTTGTTGATATTTTCTGTCGATGATAAGTATTTTTGTGATCATTGATTCTAGTTCTGTTTTATGTTAAGTGCATTCGGGTGCTGGCGATGGGAAGCTAGCATAACGGGAGTTTGACTTGGGAGTCAAGAATTGATGATGCCACTAAGTGATTTGGTTCCATTTAGTGCTACAGTGCTGTTGACTTGTAAAGGAAGCTCATTGTGTTTGTAAAAAAAAACCTGCACCATTTTCCACAGAGGTTTTCTGAGGTGGAGGAGGCAGGTCTGGTACTGTGGGCGGGAAGTGCCCCGGGTGCTTCTTTTGGGTTTTGCCTAAGAGCAGCATTCCAAAGCCAGACACACTCGAAAAAAGATATCATACAATGAGATATGTTAGGCATGTACATGTTATAGGAACTCATTAACAGCAATTAAACAAGATATCACATTGAACCGACTGTTAGGTTTTGTGGTGGTAGGTTAGTTTTTAGCCTGTTGTAGGTGCTAGCAAAATAATGTAAATGAGCCTCCCTATCCTTTTTCATTTTTGGTCATTGCTGAACAAAAAGTCAATGAGGTCGTAAGGTTACTTTATCGTTGGCCATCCTTAACCTGGCGAAACTAAGGGCCAGTTTTACCACCAAAAATTAATCTTCTATTAACGTTAATGGGCGATTAATTCCTATTAATTAATGTCAGTTAATCTCTTATTAACGTTATTAACGTTAATAAAAAAACTTTTCCCTGATATAAACTATTTTTGTGCTGAAAGGGGACGTTAATGTCCCAACCATCATACATCAGAAGTTCTCTTTTGGAAAAGGGGAAAGAAGAAAATCAGGATGGCAGCTGGCAAAAACAGTTCACCTGGGTTGTTGTGCTAGATACATGCCAGAAATAACTGCAAGGTAGTTGACCTATTTGCAGGACATGTGAGTGCCAGTGAAGAGCGCGTGCTAGTGTCTCAGGAGGAGCTGCAGGACCTGAAAGGAGTCTGGGCTGAGCTTTCAAAGATCTGGCAGCAGATAGACGAACTGAAAGAACGACCGTGGATGTCCGTACAACCTAGAAAGGTATATCGTAATGGGCAAAGCAATAGATTTTATTGTGGAACATTGTGACAATGTGTGCCACGTAACCACTAGAGTTGTAGTTCTCTTCAAAATTTAGTTTTTAATGTGCTTGATTTGTTTTTCTGTGTCAGACTGCGTGCTGTCAAAGTTATGTTGTTATGCTGTAGCATTAATATGAGGTAATTTTGGATACAAAGTTGATAATATACTTATTGATTTGACGCCGATTCTAAGACAGGAAAGGTATCCATCCTGCAAAAAATCCATTCCAGTAATCTCCAACCGTTCTCCTAGTTAAAGAAAATGAAAAAGGCGACTACTGGTACATAGTACATATTACATGTTTCGCTGTTGTTCAGTCACCGTCTATGACAGAGATATGATCTGTGACAGGACTGTTGTTGTGTGTTAGATTCGCCAGTCACTTGATGCGCTTCTGAACCAGCTGAATGATCTGCCCGTGCGTCTGCGGACATACTCGTCGTACGAGCACGTCAAGAAAGTGCTCAAGACGTTCACGCGTGTCAACGTACTGATCGTTGAGCTCAAGTCGGAGGCAGTGAAAGAACGTCACTGGAAACGCCTGATGCGGCAGCTGCGCGTTTCGTGGGTGCTGCCTGATCTGACACTCGGTCATCTCTGGGACATCGACCTCGTCAAGAATGAGATGATTGTCAAGGATGTACTGCTCGTTGCACAAGGAGAAATGGCTCTGGAGGAATTCCTCAAACAAGTATGGCATGCAGCATGAAATGCTTCTGCAAGAAGAGATGGCACTTTTTGTTTGCCAGTTCATTGTTACTGGTCCGCTTACACCTCGTAGTGTAGGGGGGCCAGACTAGTAACGGTCGCTGGTGTCTGTCGTCTGTTGTAGTCTGTAACACTCCATGGCGCAACGTAACTCCCCTGGGGCAGCACGCGAACGGCAGGCCAGTAGTGTTACGTCCCGTGAGGGCGACACCTTGTTAGACTTGTTTCTGTCAGTGCTGTAGCACTTAGTTGGGTGACAGGCATTCTTGCCATTTATTCCTTGAGGTTTTTCTTCCAGAAGTGGAAGAAGAATACCAAGGATGAGACGGCAAACCTAGGTTCACTGGGAAAATGCCATCAAAATGGAGAAGTTCCAGCCCCACCAAACTTGTCATGATGATGTAGGAGGTCTGTGCCATTTTTGCACTTCTAAAACGTCTTCATATTTGGCGTAGTTCACTGCTAGGGGGTGCTGAAAATTTTGGGAAATGCATGCCTGAGGTAAAACCCCGATAACTCTGGAACCCCTTGATCGAATCCCCCAAGTAGTTAACTGACCACGAAGCTGCACGAAATGCTGAAAGCTTCGTTACAATCACGCAAAGGATAACCATGCCGGGTGTTTATATTCCGACATGGGTAAAATTTTCGGTTTCTTGGTTCCACACTCCTGCACCGATGGGGTGAAGTTTAGCATGGAGGAGTTGCCACGCCAAGTTCACCCCAGCGATGAAATGAAAGACATCAAAATCGTTTCGAGAGTAACTTAAGTACCGGAGTATGATCATCGTGCACATTGTCATTATTGTCTGTTGAATGTGAATTGATCAAGTGGAACACCAATGTTTTACCTGCTGGTTTCAAGTTCCCTGTATCAGGATTTCCACTGTGTTTTAGTAACTCTTTAGAAATATACGTCAGTACTCAGATGCACGTGTATACCTGGCTGTTGTGTCATAGGTGAGTGAAGTGTGGAAGACATATGAGCTGGACATGATCAACTATCAGAGCAAGTGTCGACTGATTCGCGGCTGGGACGATCTCTTCACCCGTGTCAAAGAACACATCAACAGTGTCACTGCCATGAAGTTGTCTCCATATTACAAGGTTTGGATCCGAAAGTAAATTTTTGCACCACACGTGTAGTTTTTCTCAGGTTACTGGTCCGCTTACACATAGTGTAGGGGCTCCAGACTAGTAACGGCCATTGGTGTCTGTCGTCATCTGACGTCTGTAACGCGGTACATATGCAATGTAACTTACCAGGGGACAGCACGCGGCGGGCCAGTAGTGTTACATGCTGTTAGGGCGACACCTTGTTATCAGTGCTGATGTTATATGTGTAGGAATTTGAGGAGGAGGCATTGGCCTGGGAAGACAAGCTGAACCGCATCAATGCACTGTTTGACGTGTGGATAGACGTTCAGCGTCGCTGGGTCTATTTGGAAGGCATTTTCACTGGCTCGGCCGACATCAAGCACTTGCTGCCTGTTGAAACATCACGTTTTCAGAGGTTGTGTGCTTGGTGACCAGATAGTGTTGAGTGTGATCAACTGTAACGAAACGATTGCTGTTAGTGATTTTATTACGGACACATTATATTTCATGTTAACATGCTAAACGTGCTTCATAAGTATACTTGAGGAAGAGAACATTTGACTGTTGTTACTGTATTGTTGTGTAGTGTGAGTACGGAGTTTCTGGGGCTGATGAAGAAAGTCGCCAAGTCGCCACTGGTCATGGACGTGCTCAACATCCCAAATGTACAGCGCCAGCTGGAACGTCTTGCAGACCTGCTGAGCAAGATTCAGAAAGCTCTCGGCGAGTATCTTGAACGGGAGCGATCGTCATTTCCAAGGTACAGTGTAATTTGATGTAATCGTTAGTCACTGTGCTTCAACCAAATATGCCTTTGTTTCCGCCCCAGGGCAATCCCCTCCCCTTATCCCTTACTTCCCCACCTTATGTGCTGTCTTTTACTATCTTATACTTTTCGCTTTTTCCCATTCTTGATTCATCCAGTTTCTTGCTTTTCCTCCCTTCCCATTCTAACAGAATAGTCCCACTCCATTTTCAGGCTGGATGTTGTAGGAGGAGACTAAACCTGGCTTTCGCTGTTTTGTGTGTTGATTTTGTGTTGTATGTATTTTTTACTTAAGGATGCATGCTTGTTTTTGTCATATGTGATTTAGTTTTTTTTGTCTAGCAGTGTGATAGTTGTCTCCCCTGTTGTAGGCGCTAGCATATTAATTCTCGATCATTTTCCCATTTTGGGTGGCTGCTGAGCAAAAAGGTGGCCAGGATTGAGGTTAATATATCACTGGCCTTCCTTTACTGGGTAGGGATAGCTGTCCACCCCTGACCTTTAGTCTGTGATATAGCCAAATTTGTGCTGAAAAAAGGACGTAAAATTCCAACTAACTGACTAACTGCCTCAGTTTTCTTACTGTGATACAGAGACAGCCACTCACGCCAATGCCAAAATGAGCATTGGTTTTCTTTTTTCACTTGTTCCAAACCTGTGTGTGTGTGTCATGTCATGACAAGCTTACGTTTTCTTTAACCTGTATCGCCATCTCACCAAGTCGTTTTTCTTGAACGTCTCCTCTTCGTGTCCATAAATGTGCATTTGATCTAGTTCGTGTCATCTTTGTGTTCCAAAATTGACTGGTCAAACCGTCTCAGCGAAACACACAACCAACACACACTGTTTTTACAGCCCATTTTCAGGTGAACAGGGGTTAGCTAGTTGCCCTTTGATTTTTGTCGCACTTGTTCCAAAAGAAAAGTTGGGGGATAACTGTAGCAGATTTTGAGTGGAACTCACTTCCTGTATCTGTTATCACAAGTGACTCTCTGCCAGTATTTAAATCTATGCTGAGGACACTTTTTCTGTTTAGTGTTTGAATAGTGCACACGATAGGACTGACTGCCACAAGTTACGAATGCACTGATGCTGTAGAAATGTGATTATCACTGGCCCGCCTACACATAGTGTAGGGGGCCAGACTAATAACGGTCGCTGGTGTCTGTCGGCGTCGTCTGTTGGGTTCTGTAACACTCCATGGCGGGCCTGCAAGCGGCTTCACGTGCGCTGGACAGGCAATGGCATATGCGGCCTCCAGTCCAGTTACAGCTCCACGGCTGCATGGCAGGCCAGTACAGTTACGTCCTGATAGGGCGACACCTTGTTATTATTATTACGATTATTTTAATGGGTCAATTGCCCCTTCTGTTACCCAACCACCAGTGTAAAAGTACGGAATGGAAATATCTTGGCTGGAGCTTACAGATAATATTAATGCAGGAAGAGAACCGTACTGAGGTAGATGTAGTTGCTTGATTACATATGAAGGATGATGACGTCTCATCAGACTGCTGATGTACTGTCCTGCCGTGTTTGCTTTGTGACACATTCATGCAGATTCTACTTTGTTGGTGATGAGGACTTGCTGGAGATCATAGGCAACAGCAAGAATGTCCCTCGACTTCAGAAACACTTCAAGAAGATGTTTGCCGGTATTCATCAAATTCTTCTTGATGAAGAACAGTCTGAGGTCCGTGGCATTGCTTCAAAGGAAGGAGAAGAGGTAAGTGTTTGCTATGACAGATATTGGCCTTTATGCATCATGTTGTAGGTCGTTCCTAGTTTATAAACTATCAGCACATAGCATACCATAGTATGCTTGTACCGCAATTTTTTTGGCAAAGGAAAATCAATTGATTCTGGTCATCGAAGGGCTATAATTGGATTGACAATGAATGTGTTACACATCCATAACTTGCCTTCTCTTCAGTTGCATGAAGCTGTTCTGACTGAGTGCCTTGATGACTTGAAAAACTCGCTTCTGTTATACTTGTAATGTTCAGAATGGTTACAGACTAGATCTCTAAGTTTCTGAAATAGTTTTAGGGCCGGTTTTTCCACCACAAATTAAATTAACTTTAATCTCGGATTATGTAATCTCCGATTAATTTAATAGTTGCAATCAATCGTTGCTTAACCAAGTTGTGTTTTTATGTGCATTTTTAATCTCCAATTTGTAAGTCGGCGATTGGTTGATGTTGGATTAACTGCATCTACCTTCGTCTTCTCTGATTGGCTGTTGGAGTGACCCAAATTGAGCAGCACTGCAATGGCATCACTATCTGATGTGTTTACACAGCCGTCGCTAAGGACTCTTTACGGCTTCACAAATTTTGTAATCGCAAAACGACCC
>Ga0209780_1002239_pt1 | contig 13572 bp, 6 predicted proteins | sample WorMetexBAHAMAS2_FD_187384 | JGI IMG/M metagenome (GOLD analysis project Ga0209780, IMG submission 187384) | Marine gutless worms symbiont microbial communities from Max Planck institute for Marine Microbiology, Germany - Inanidrilus exumae... | ecosystem: Host-associated > Annelida > Digestive... | reverse complement strand
GCAAATTTTCCGCACATATTTCACTTAAGAAATACCAAATTTTTTTATTTTTAAGACGGTCCGAAATTCTGCACTGTCCTGCTAGTTTTTCAGCATTTTGGACAGACTGTCAAACGAGACGGCTGGATCCGTTTTTGGTAATGTTAATATTAATCACTGTAGTATGGAGCCTCTAACTGTTAATGTGTCGTTGCATTGCATGCATTGAGTTGTATTGTAGTGTGCTTTATTGTCTTATTTCATTATTATCTTCGCCCAAGCAACGTCATTTGCGGGAGTAGGGTTTTTACCGATTTTTTCTGCCTGTTTTTCCGCGCGATATCTCAAAAACCGCTGCAGTTATATATATGATCACCAAACTTGACATAGGCCGATGATAAGCCCACATTTGTAGGCCTATGTCAAGTCGATGACGATTCCTGGAAACTCTTTTATTTGGGGTGTCAAAAGGTCAAAGGTCACGAGTCACAAAAACAGTGCCGGCGTGGGTGTTTGCACTCCTGTGAGTGCTGGCTTCTTCAAGTCGTAATTATTTTTGACGTTATTGCTAACGATGTAACTGACATCGCTAACGATGGTTGAATTTTAGTTTTATAACTAGTTTTATGACTGCGTACTAACGAAGAATACGCCTTTTAACGTCGGTATTCTCCATTTGAACACTTATAACTTACTGACTCGACTGCGATATGACATTTTTCTAGAGCATGGTGCGAGTTTGTTGCCTGTGAGTCACTGCTTACTATCTATACAGCTGCATATCTGTTGGAAAACAATTAATTATTTATATTTCTAGAATTTAATCGCCGTGGTTACTGGTGTAAAACATAATCAGAACATTTGTAAAGCGCTTCATCGCAGTGTAGCACGGTAGTGCTTACACTGTTTTAAGGGCGACTAGCTATTCCTATGGAGATAACACATCAACAGTTTTAAGTCATTAAAGAAATAAACAATATTATTTAACATCGCATTGCGTAGCGGGCGACAGGTAAGAGACGAAGGGGCCTATAGGTCTATGGTTGTTCAGTGCTAGAGCATACGCCAACCTTAATCGGGATCTGCTCTAAATGACTTTTCCGGACTTCCGGTGAAGATCAAGGGCACCGAACTACCGTTATTTACTCTTTAGTAGATCCTCATGCTTTGTGAAGTGGTTTTATGTCAGACAAATGTCCAGTTTGACAAATTTCGATAAAAGGGTTAAAATATTAGTTAGGCTTAACCCGAACCGTGACAACTGAGAATATGGCAGACGGCCGCCATTTTGAAAAATCGAAGAACGGCCATATCTCTTCAAGGATTTGACTGATCGGCACGAAATTTGTCACGATGGCGCATATTGGCGCAAATTCTAAGCACGGAAGCTAGCTTTTACATTTATGACCGGCCGCTGACTGACATAAATTGTGATGGCCAGCTTCTGTATGTTGAATTTGCGGACAACATTGTGATATTTGCTGTGTTAAATCAGCGGCTTTTACAAAGAAGTGAAATTGAAGGCAGTTTTTTGTTTTATAATCAAAATTATATTACGGCGATTGATAAGTGTTGCTGATTGCTATACCCCCTCCCTCAGGCTCCTTACATCAACCGTAGTGATGTGAATATTGTACTTTTTACGGCGTGTTAGCCAATGATAACTTGTAACCAAAAATCTCCTGTATTTCGACACGAGAAATCTGGCAAGTTAACATGTAGCTAGCCAAAACATCGTCGTGTATTGCTCTTTTCTATCGCATATTTGTACACACGTTAAATGAAATTCTACGTACGTTAGACATGCTAAATGTACGTTAAACTTAAAATGATTTAGAATGAAAGATAAAATAACAAACTGTAGTGAAGCGTAGGATTTATATTAAACACCAGTTTGAAGATGAATGAAATGTAGTAGATAGCAGTTATAAAACTGCGTTTCATGCATGAGTAGTTTGGAACCAGACCATTTTCTTCTGTTCCGTTTTGTCCGTGATTTTCACCGTTATTCGATTAGAATTCGTGAAAATCGTTTACAATTAACATCGAGAACATAAAGTCTAATAGACAGAATGTCATACATTTTGCAGTCTAAAGAATCAAGCATTCAGGTGTGGGTCGACTGATGCCATTATGTAGGCCTATATATGCGCCTAGCCTGGGCAGCTCTGTGTGTCAAATTATAGCATACTTTTTGCCAAAGTGTTGATGCACATAGCTCAAAAATCATTGTCTTTTATGTGCATATTTAATATGATTAGTTGGAAAGGTTTTGCGTATTAAATTCATCGCCATTTGTAGTCTGCATTGTTGAACGTTAGATTACTGAGTCATTTTACAGCTATCTCCTTGGTTAGCTGATAAATGGGTTCCTTTTTTGCTTACTTGCTTACTTTGGGTAAAGCGTCATGAACCTAATTGTGAGAATATACTTTTTTAAGGACGAAAAGGCCAAGAAAGAAGAGAAGAAAGAAGAAGTTAAGGTTCGTGATGCACGAAACGATTATCTAAGTCTTGCGCTTTTGAGTTTTGTTTGCTGCTTAGTGCTGTTCGTTTGATATTGAATTTTTTGTAGGCTTAGTTGTTTCTTCGCCTCCTCCCCCGTCAGGTGTTTGAAGTATTGTGATCAGCGTGTCTGTATGTCTGTTTGTCTGTCTGTTTGCGTTTCTCAAAAACACACGTCCAAATGTCATCAAATCTTCTGTACGTGTTACCCATGGCCGTGGCTCGATATCTTCTGACGGCAGTGCGATATGTTTTGTACTTCCGGTTTTGTGGATGACGTCATGTTTTCATATAATGTAGGAAATAGGTCAGAATTAAAAATGACATGTATGTTTCGTCCAGTTCGCCAGGTGGCGGCACCAGTCAGACGTTAGACAACGTTGTTTGGTCGAGATCGCCAGAAAGCGGCACCGGGGGCGAAGTATGCCGTCTTCGACTGCATCTCGTTTCGCAGACACGCTTCAGTGTTTGCAAAGCGCAGCGATGTCAACATTTTGTTTTTTTTAGTGACGAGAAACTTTCATTTCTAATGTTAACAATTAAACGCGTGGAAAGCCCATTAAACGCCAAAGAAATTACAGAAATCATTTTTCATTCAACATTTCACATCTTGTTTCTATTTTAATTAGAGACTGAATAGTTAATTGTAGGGCCCACCTATCACATACACGGTTCAGTCGTTTAGGCTTGGGTATAAACACCACTGCCTATATGGTGTATGGTGGAATCACAAAATAATGCATTTATTTAAATGAGTATACCATTTTTTGTAAAGAAATAAGATTTCACGGACGTCAGTAGCGTCACGCAATGTAGTTTCAACTTTATTTTGCCAGAGCAACGCTTGTTTTAATAAAAACCACAAGGATACGATACGGTAGATTAACATGCGCTCAAAAGCTGACCAGCTTAATGTAGCGCACGGCCCAGAAACGAAAAATAAGGAAAAATTACGTCAAAAACCGAGTAGCTCAGAAGAAACGGTCCAGGCAAAAAGGACCTGTCTCGGTTTTTGCTGCCTTCATGACAGGAGCGTTTAAATTGTTAATCGCCTTACAACGTTGTTTAAAAATTGCGAGTAAACGCCAGGAACAGGACAGGCCAGTCCGCTGACAACATCCAGCGTTCGTAAGCTAGTTGCTATGTGGTCATGGAAAGCAGTTAACGTAAACGTAAAATATATTCAACTTTATTCGCCGTAGATCAATACAGCAGCAAAAAAATATATATGAAAAAGCGAGAGACAGAAAAGAATAACCAAAAAACAAACATAAGTAAAAAACAACATACTAACAAAATGTCTCGATGCTTTTAAGGCAGGCGAATGTGTGCCTCGTGTTATGAGGTTGTGCTGTGGTTTGTTTGAAAACACTGTCGAGTTTCCGTGTGCAGTTGGCTTGCTTATAGTTAACAGCTGTCGTCGGTTCTGACACTGGCTGAGTACTGTACACAACATCAGCACACCTTTTACTTCCTTCCGCTGTGCCACTAAAACTGTCTTCTCAATATTATTATTAATACATTACCAGGATAAGGACTCCAGGCCGCTTAGACCTACATTGCAGTACATTATCAACCGTAAAGCAAATGCAATAGGCTTCTACAGTTGAACAAACAAAAATAAAAACAGAGCCAGTCTCAATGTAAACCTACGTATTCTACACACGATACGGGGCTAGGATGCTAGCATGATCTTAATTTTAATGGAACGTTCAGATATTGTAAAAACAATTTCCGTTGGCGGTAATGGTATTCGACCAATTGCGTTGAGGCATAGCTGTTACTGGTAAAAAGATAAAGGTTGCCATATGGTTCACCGTGGACATAATGCGAGTTGCTCTTTTCCTTGTCAGACGCCGTTGAGCCCGTACCACACAGTGCGACACCAAACCTTCGGTTACCTTCCCAGTCATAAAACAGTGCCATTTCCCGTGAACCGGTCCTCATTTCCATCTCAGTAAAGGGTCGGGGGCTGAGTTGGCCTGAGCGGCTGGTTACGTAGCGACTACGTAACCAGTCACTCAGGCCAGCTCAAACGGTCACCCATCTGGCCGTGGAGTGATTGTGATGAAGGCCGTTACAACGACATTGGACCGACACGGCGGCGGTTGCTGGCTGGCGCGGTTGAGTTGTTAGTCACGTGTGGCGTGGAACGTTGCCTGATGGACATTTGATTGACGTGAGCAGTCTAATGTGTGAATATTAAGTCTTCGTCAAGCGAGGAAGAATCAAGCGAAGAGGAATCGAGCGACGACGACGAGAAAACGAAGAACGAAAAAGTAAACACAGCCACCTCAGTCGTCTTACGAGTGTTATTAAACAAGGAATTAGTTAATTAATTAATCAGTAAATTGCTTGATTAATTAAGTAATTATATTGATTAATAGTTGATTGATTAACTAATTAATTGGTAATAGCAGTTTAGTCAGCGAACTAACATTATTTCTGTTGTTGTTAATGTGTTAATTTTTGATATGTGTTTCTAACAGTAACAGTTCTAAATAACAGCGGTTGTGCGTTACTAATATTTCTGCGTTTGTTTTATTGGAATTTTTTTAACAACATAACAGTATAAAATGTCTTAATGTAACACGACGTTCGCTTTTGCGTTTGCAAGCTAACACTTCAACAGCCTGGAACTCCTTGTCTGACATTACGTACAACTCCGCTGTTGAGTAGGACGAGTTTTGTCTAGTCTGTACTCTGTAGTCTACACTGAAAATAGCTAACATGTTTTGCATTGATTTCTCGAGACGTATATGTATCATCGAGTAGGAGGAAATCTAGTTAAGCCTGTGTTTAGCTTTAATGACAAGGGATCAAAAGACAAATATTAGGCAATTGTGGATAGTTTCTTATAAAGCTCTCGAGAACGTTTCAAGATGATTTAACAGATTTCCTTCACTGCTTGCGTTATTGTCAGAATATAACTCCAATTTTTACTAATGATGTAACTATGACTGCAATTGCATATCTTGCAAGGCATAGGCGTTAATTGTAGAATTATTATCCTAGTGACAAAATATGCACGTCAGCAATTCGAAAAAGTATTTCCGGTCACTGGATGCATTTTGTCAATTTGTTTTGAAATATTACTACGGTTCACTTTAGTACTTGTCGTTATTTACATACTTAGTTAAATGAGTTGAAGACGCCGAACAAATGGCGAGCAGGTGCGCGTTGTTGTAATGGGATCGCGCCTCGTTACTGTACTGTACGCCTCAAATCGTCGTTCTGTTTCTGCGTTATTACCTGTATAGTTAAATTAATTCGGCCGAGGTGCTGAATTTCGCTTTTCGTCCTCAACCCCCCGTCCTTTGCAGGTGCCCCCTCGAAGCCAATCTGTAACTTTCCCCATGCAGAGGGGTCTGGTGCGAATCTTCGTCGACGTCGATTTTTGTGCATTTTAAGTAAGTAGGTAAGTTAGTAAGTAAGTAAATAAGTAAAACACTCATAAGCGCCGTAATCATTTAAGTGTGAACAAATCAGCGCCACAAAGACGCTTCTAGTGACAGAAGATAACTTGAACCTATGATTAGACTTCCCGGTGTCGCAGACTAGGTACCGGGTACCACCAAAGAGGGACCAGATTGCAGATGTGAGTTGGAGTAGATATGGCGGGGATCCGGGTCTGTTTAACCGTTGGTTATTTAATTAATTTAATTATATCTTTAACGTTTAGGACGAGAAAGCCAAGAAAGAAGAAACGAAAGAAGAGAAAAAGGAAGAGAAAAAAGAAGAGAAGAAAGAAGCTAAGGTCAGTAAGTTATGCACCCAGTAATTTTATGCACTGGCGTTCGCTTGATTTTGTTTTCCTGCGCAGTACTGCGATGTGATCTTTAAGTTTCGTCAGCCGTACGTCCATCGTTAGCTCAGCGCAAGTTATTTTCTAGCCACGTTTGATCCGCTTTCGCTCAACGCGCAGCGACATTTTTGCCGCTCGAGAGCTATAATATGCACTTCGTTTCTTTTTATTTTGTGCATGCGGTTTTGAGAATTCCGAGAATCTACTTTCGCCCGTTCGACGTTATATATATTTTGGTTTGAGAGTTAAAATCAAACTTTGATCTTATAGGCCTACAATTCCACTGCTGTTTGTCCGCGTAAGCCTACGACGAACACTACATACTTCTTTGTAAGCAGCTTAATTTTCATAAAATTTATTGCGATGCAACGTTTGTCTTATTTCGTTTGTACGTGATACATTCTCGTGCACATTGTTTTACGCAGTGATGGAGATTATAGTTCATATTTCAACAGGTTAACTTTGGTTTTACAATACGTCGTGATCTTCATCGTGATTTTAATGTCATCGTAAAAATCGTTTTGGTATCGAAATTCTTGATCACATCTTAAGATAGCTGTAATCGCCAACACAGAGACTTGATAATGCACATTCGATAGCCATTCACAGAAATTCAGAGTTCCAACTTTTCAACAATGGGCAACGGCAAAGTCCGGATTTTTGATGGGGGAAGGTCCAGGTTATAGTCGATTCGTATTTATTGACAAAACTGGATTTTTTCTGTGCACGAGACATAATTATATACAAGTCGCAGTATGCAATAACTATACAATCTGTGTGTATTCTCATATACGTCAGCCATCTTGCGTCAGCGTCGCTGCTGTGGAAATTGCCAGTAATTCAGTTACACAGAACCGTAGAAATTGTTGCGAAAACTGGTTCTTCGACTTTTGTTTTCCGGGATCCTCGGACCGCTGTGGCTTCACCTTGTAGTGTGCAGGCTGAGCGGGTGAGTTCGATGGACTTCAGAGTTGCTAGACATTATTGGCGTGTGCGTGTGCTGTGAGTTGCGTGAAAGCGCTGATGATTCGAGCGTCTGCGTGACGTGCAGATTTTTGTTTGTAATAATGGATGGTTGTTGTTTAGACCACAAACATTACTCGTTGTCATCCTATGTACAGGATGACGCAAAAAAAACAACGGGCAATTGGTCGCTGCTAGTCAAATATTTCACAAGATAGTGCAGCGACGCCTTTAACGCGTGGTCGGATCTTTGGGGATAACTTTGTTTTACAAATTCACCAGATGAATCAGATAGTAAACGAATTTTAAAAACCGGTCAGCATTTGGCGAAACTGCCGTGGCAATAATATTATTTTGACTCATTTTGTCCAGTGGCCCGTTTTTGCGCCACCCTATGATCTTATTAACTTCACGAAGCAAGAGATACGTCTATTTGTCTGTGTGTGTGTGCCATTTATCTGTGTGCTCGTTGTTTTACTCCGATTTCGTTAGTTGTTTTACTCAAAAAAGCGGGATAGATTTTTACAAAATATCGCTCCTTTCGTTATGCTTCTCCTTGTCTCTGGAATCAGCTCTTTTTGTCTCTTCGTCGACCTCATTCTGGTACCAGTTCCTCCATTTCGGACTTACCTATTCCTTCGCCCATCACTTCTTCCTCGTCTGATTCACCACTCTGCACATCTATAACTCCCTCTCTCTTTCACTCCCGGCTTAAAACCTACCTATTTCACAAATTTTATCCCCCGTAGTTTCACTTCTTCCTTCCGGACTGCCTTCACGGACTTTTGCCTGGACCGTTTCTTCTGAGCTACTCGGTTTTTGTTTTTATTGTTTTTCCTAATTTTTCGTTTCTATGCCGTGCGCTAGATTAAGCTGCCCATCTCGTCAGCTTTTGAACGCACGTTCATCTACCGTATCGTATAAAGTGTAGTATTCACGATCGCGCCACCGCAGGTCGACTCCTGCCACGGACACAGATAACACGGATTACGTCACCGCACGCAGCTGATTGGTCGTATCAAAGCCGTAAATTAATTTACGGCTTTGGGTCGTATATGCATTTAAAATGGAGCTACGTAACGTCCTAGATCCCTTTATGTAGGCTATATCGCTTGCTCGTTTAGCTCCCAGTACAAAATGCTGGTCCGCTCCTGAACACGCTCAAACCCCCAGATGTAGGCTGGCAATCCACTGTCCTACAACGAATCTCTTGCTTGTATGGCATTGTGCCCACTAAGGAGTAGGCATACTGACATTCATACGGGGTAGCGGTTTCGAGTAAAATATCACCTAATCACAAATTGTTATTTTTGCCGTGAGGATAATCGATAGCGTTTCGGTCGGTCGCATGCGCGATTCGCGCACTTTGTTTCGTTGCATGGCATTTGTTATTTGTCGGCCGTGCGTGCGTGCGTGTGCTATAATTCACTGTTGCCCGGTGAACATTTGATTGACGTGAGCAGTCTGTGTGGATATTAAGCCTTCGTCAAGCGAAGAAGAATCAAGCGAAGAGGAATCGAGCGACAACGACGAGAAAGCGAAGAAGGCGAAAGTAATTAGTACAGCGAAATATATCAATCAACTCCGTAATTCATCGTATTTATTATCTTTCTGGTTTGTAGTAGTCCGACAATGATTTCATTGTAAAGTGTTGAATAACCCACCAAGTAATATAATAGGCACAAACCATATTCTTATACTACAATGTTGCTGGGACTTGAAATCAAGCTTATTTTGAAAAATGCATGACTTTGCAGCACACGTAATTAGCATAGCGCGTATTATGTTCTCGCTTGTTACTAATAATTTACATTTTTCACATTTTTCTGTAATTTGTTCAGTAGTACGGTCTTTTGTTGATTATTGTATGTTATTAGTTTAATTTTTACCCGCGCTACGCTATGCTAGCGCGGTAGTTGCCATCATCGTGTGTCCGTGTGTCCGTCTGTCTGTCTGTCCGTCCGTCCGTCAGTCACAACTCGGTGTTCTACTAAGATGGCTAAACCCAGGATCACGTAAATACCGTCATACGATAGTCCAGGACTCAGTAGTTTTCTGACGCCAAAGATCTCGGTGAAATTCCAACGGAGATGTGTGCGTAACGTGCGAGGAAGGCGGGTTAAGTAGAAGACTAGGAGTGAGCAGCTTGTTGGGTATTTCTATAGCGCGCCCCCTCTAGACGTGGCCCTGGCTTAGCCCTGACTGATGCTATGTGTTGTTCCAGCCAGTGGCCAGCCAAGTCAATTTACTTCAGTCACGCCAGCGCGGCCAACACCTTGACGCTGCTTGATCAAGGTGTCAGTAACGGTCACAGTTTATAGAGAACACCGCCGAACCCTCTTTTTCCTGTCCAGGATCATCTCCCTGCTCATCATGTGCGTAGGAATCATTTGAAAGAATTTTTTCGGTAGGCGTATGCGCCCGGGCTGAGGTTTGAACCCCGGCCACTGAGCGCGTCACGCTCTAGTGCACATGGCGATCGTGTGCTTTAACCACTGGGCCACATGGGCAGGCTAGTCGAGTTACTTCGTGAGTAGTAGTAGTAGTAGTGGTACCCCCACCTCTATTTGTCGGAATTTCGCCGAGATCTATGGCTTCAGAAAAACTAGAATCTCTGCGCTATCGTAGGGCGTTGTTTGCGTGATTCTACATTTAGCCGTTTCCGTACAATACCGGCGTGTGACAGACGGACGGACGGACAGACAGACGGACGGTCACACGACGACAGCATATAAATGGTAAAAATGGCACGTATTTATGGCCCACTGCGTAGATTAGTTGACGATAACTTAGTAAGCAAATTGCAAATATTAATATTCATAATTTAAAGCTGTGTTTGGAAATTTATTTGTCTAGTTAGTTATCACTTACGTTACTTTTTCGTCTATATAACTACTGGTACTAATTAGATTAAGTTTCAACAGATTTATTTTATTTGTCGAACTAGATTACGCCCGGTCCATGTGATCGTTTCAGGGCAGCATCCCGATTATAATGCATGTATCATAAACAGCTATTAAAGTAGTTTCTTGTGATTAGTATAATTTAATACTGGATGTCGTACCTGTGCAGGATGAGAAGGACAAGAAAGAAGTAAAGGTTAGTGATGTTCGCAATGTATCTTTAAATTTCAAAACGTTTTGTATCGCAACTGAAGAGATTCAGAATTTGTGTGAAGCACAGAATGTCTGCGACTAAGTCTTGTTAAGCTTGTGTTCTCTAGACAGTGTAATGTGTGCATTAAGAATTGCCTGTCTATGCTGAGAGTTTTAATTCTTTTACCGGCAGCATTGCACGCAGCGCATAGCACCGGTATATCGGTTACTCAGAGGGGCGATTTTGAGTTTTTTTTGCACCGCAGGGGCAACACATTGCACCGTTTGGGGTGAAATTTGGCGAGGATGAGTCGAGCGAAGGCTGTCGCGCCCCAAAACTAAAATTTCGGTAAATAAACTCCCCACAGGGGCGTATCCCTTGGGCGACTTTTACCAAATTTTCACCGTTTGTGGGCAGCTTTAGGTTCGGTCACGTATTACAATTTGAGCGGATTCGCTCCAGAGGTTACGGAGTTATGTGGGTTCAAGTTTAGGTGTGTGCGCGTTACCTCAAATATTCAGCGCCCCCTCGCGGCGAAACTACGCGTTGGAGGCGAACATTTTTTCAAGATGTAGAAAGATACGGACTTCCTCTATCACCAGGCCAAGTTCGGTGGGGCTCGGATATCGCGCGCCGCCAGGGGGCGAAAAAGTTCGATGTTTTGTTTGTTTGTTTGTTTGTCACGCGTTTGAATAACGAAGTTTGTGAACGCGACGTCACCATGAAGGCGTTGGAATACGGAAACGATCTTGATATCGTTGGATAGGGGAATGTTCGTAGATGTGCACCCGCGTTCAGCTTTCGGACACGATGAAACCAGATAAAGTTCAAGAAAACCACCAGTAGAAAAAAACTAATAATTTTTTATACAAAACGGTCGAAAATGGAAAGAAATTTGTGGTAATGTCAAGACACAGTCGAAGACGGCAGACATCGACTGTCGCCACCTAGCGAACTTGACGAAACATAGGGCCTACGTGTCCTCTTTTATTCCCTCCATTATACGAAAACATGATGTCATTCACAAAACCAGACGTATACAACATATCACATTGCTCTCAGAGGAGGACCAAGTCACGGCCACAGGTAACATGTACAGAAAATGTGGTAAAATTCGGACGTGTGTTTCTGAGATACGTGAGCGGACTGACAGACAGACAAGCAGACATATAGACACGCTGATTACGGTACTTCGCCCACCTGTCGCGTGGTAGCTAAGCGGTAGGGCGTTGAACTTGCGATTTACAGGTCGCGGGTTCAATTCCCGGCCGGTCCGCTTTCACGTAACATAGGTCAGCTCAGCCTTGCATCCATCCGGGGTCGCTAAATCAAGTACCTGCTTCGACTGGGGGTAAATGCGGGATTCTCACCTCTGTCGGGTGCAGGTAACACTGTGTGATCCAATATGGCATGCGAGTTTTCCGTGGCGATGAAAAGCTAAGTTGATGTTAAACTGCTATACATAGTTTACTTTACTTTTACTTTTACCGAAGTAATACTGCTACAATAATAACAGCACCTACATTTTCTACATCTGACCAGCAGCGCTAATTACCGCTCGTAGAAAGATGCTGTGAAATTTCAGAAAGAAACCGAAGCAGCGAAAAAGAAAGAAGAATCATCATCGTCGTCCGAGGAGTCGTCTTCTGAGGAGGAGGAGGAAAAGAAGGAAGTGAAACCGAAACCAGCTGAGAAGAAGGTGGAAATTTCGCTTGTTTACTTACCTGCAGTAAGACATGATACGATACGATACAGCACGACGTGTATAACGTAGGCTACACTAAATGGCCGATGTCTAGCCAGCTTTTGAGGAAAGTTTACGAACGATAACCAAACTTAATAATATTGAGAATAATACTTTACCGAGCTGGTAACTTGTGTTTTGCTTGAAGATTGTAGAAAAATACATCTCAGACTTTACACGTTAATTTTTTTTTCTCAAAATAGTATACTTCACGTCGAATAATTTGTAATGTTAAAAGATTTAATTTAGGCAAGATATGTTATATATTCATCTTTATTCACCAAAATGGTAGAGAGAAATCTACATGTAATAACACAAAAACAATAAAAAGGGAAAAAAATAGATATATACAGCGACTTTTTGGCGATCGGGGGTTATACTGAAGATATATACGACATGGCCATGGATCATTGATTGATTGATTGATTGATTGATTGATTGATTGATCATCTGCATAGGTTGCAAGTTCGACGTCAAATTCCTGCCCAACGGCGTCTGCAGATCATCCAAAGACTAGCACAACTTATTGTGTCCTCTGAATTCACTGTAATTCGACCCGGTCGCCTACCCCCAGCACTTGCTAAGTTCTTGTTTATTTTGGCGTCATTTTGGGTGAGCAATGCAACGGAAATAATCTTGCAGTTTACTTGCATATTTTGGCATATTAATTTTTTATTTGTTCGTTACTTATATTGTAGGAGGCAAAGAAGGAATCGTCTTCATCTTCCGAAGAATCTTCTTCAGAAGAAGAGGAAGAAAAAGTTTTTGAATTTATTTTTCGTGATATTAATTCCTGTGCCATTTGCTTTATACTTTTGTTTTAGGCCTACAAGTATTCTAGTTCCTCAAATTTGTTTGTTTTATTACCTTGTATTCGCTGAACTTTTGAAATTGTATTTTAATTTCAATTTTCCTTATGTTAACTGCCGGCACGTTAAGGCTAACAATAAATACGTGGCTGAGCCTAGCGTGTAGTCCGCGCGGCACAGCAGTGATGTTTTCTAGCGTATAGGTGAAACAAAATTGAGTAGTGATCGCCACAGAAAACTCAGTTCTGATCCCCGCATGGTCTAGCAGTAAAGCGAACGTAGCCAAACTGCTGATCGACGAAGGGTGTACACCTTTCACCCTCTTAAACTCTGTAGTTACTGGACTAAAGTTCACCAAATGTTTACACGATGTAGCCAGATCATCGTAGATGAACTTTTTAAAATCAGAAGTGCTATATTGCAATCCGTTTCCGAATGACAGGGCGACGGAAAAAGGTGAATATGCCTATTTCGCCAACTTTAACGCTAAAATTGGTTGCCATGGCAACATCCCTTGAGCGATCGGAAAAAAAGAAAATTAGAGGCCCGATTTACAAACATAATCCTAAATTTTTTTCTAAGTTTTGAACTTAGGAAAAAACTTAGGATAAAATGTCGCTTAGGAAAATCTGAAGAAAAACTTATGATGAATTTACGCAAAACTTAACATC
>Ga0209780_1002238_pt1 | contig 13575 bp, 4 predicted proteins | sample WorMetexBAHAMAS2_FD_187384 | JGI IMG/M metagenome (GOLD analysis project Ga0209780, IMG submission 187384) | Marine gutless worms symbiont microbial communities from Max Planck institute for Marine Microbiology, Germany - Inanidrilus exumae... | ecosystem: Host-associated > Annelida > Digestive... | reverse complement strand
ATTATTATCATTATTATTATAACCTGCTAGCAATTTCGCACGCTGCATAGAGCTCTTTTTCTGGCTAGACTAGATTTTAAGGCCTTAAATTTTAAATACGATAAACGCTACCTGGTTATCAGTCGCGCCGACGTGAGAGCCGATACAGATAGATGTGGCTAAGCCCACTGGCTAGGCACTGAAGAAGTGCCGGTCAGGGCTGGCACTGAATAAGTGCAAGTCTGGGCTTAGCCAGACAGTAGGCCACGCCTAGAGGGAGCGCGCTTAAAAATACCAGACAAGCTGCTCACGCCTACTCAACCCTTCCTCCACCCTACACAACTCGCACATACACCGCAACACACCTACCAATTCCCCTCCTCTGCCTGGGCTGGTGCATTGGACCGACATAAAGGTCTCAGCGCTGGGGTCCAGAGTAGGCTGGACCCCTGCCCGCAATAACAAACAAACGCTATCTGGTTACATACAAGACATAAAACTAGTTCATATCTCAAACATGGCATAAGACAGCATTACATTCATATACAACAAGTGTAAACAAGCCGTCACCTCGTCCACAGCTTTGACCTGGGCCATCTCTTGTGACCCGACCTTGAATCCGTAAGTGTTTTTCGGGGTCGGTGCCTGAATCTGCGACGTTTCTGCGGCAACCGCCGCTTTCTACAACATAAAAGCATTTCTGCTACAAAGCAGGTGCAAACTATTCAAAGTCAGCCACGCATTTTTTTACGAATAAGCAATATAACTTCAACCAGAAACAAATTAGCCCCGTATGGCACTGATGGTCGACTCTTCACAACTGACGTTTCTGCTAACTCCAAAGTCACGTGACACAAAAAAACTAGGACAACGGACAGGCGAATGGACATTTGAAACACACTTTATTAGGTCGACTCGGACGAGTCGACCTAATAATACTAAGGACCGGTTTTCCCATCGCAAATCAGTCTCCTATTGACGCTAATGGGAGATTAACTCCCATTAATTAATGGCAGTTAATCTCCCATTAGCGTCAATGGGGGATTAATTTGCGGTGGAAAAAACCAGCCCTAAATCTAAACAAACACGTAAAAACGAAATCTAAATCTAAACCAACATGCAAATTTAAGAACTGTTCATATGTGTGCGTGTGTGCAAATCATTGTGTACATAACGCAGCACAGTACAATGCTGATTATTTTCCCTCCTAACCTCCAGACAATCATCATAGCTCAGATGCTGTCTATTGGAGGGGACGGGCATACGTTGGTACAAAACTTCTATGAAATGCAACTACACCAGTCAGTTGTTTGGTGGTGTGGCACCACTCTCTCACAAAAGCTCAGTCAGGGACTTTGGAGGCCATACAACGCCGGGCACTTATATTATTTATCCACCAACCATTGGCATTCATTACATTATCAGTAACTGATGTCATCTGTGATTTTGGATGTTTTATTAATTTGTTTGTTATTCCCATGTATTGCACATTTTCATTTTATTATTGTTCTATTTTTCGATTGAAATCTAGCGGTTTTTATAACTTGCTATTGAAACATTAAACTTCCTTACTTACTTATTTACTTACTTACTTACTTTTATTGCTACAGTACAAAAAAAGTACCTTAAAACGTGATATTCCTTCAATGCCCATCAGAGGCTTGTTCTTCTTGTTCTTCTTGGTTTGAACGGTTGTCGCAGTAATGGGAGAACACGGAACGATGGTCACTTCTTCCTTTTCCAGTTTACCACCCTGCTGGCCCTCAACACTGGCAGAAAGTCCCTTACCACCACAAGAACTGTTCTCCACAGTCTGGGACGAGATTGGAGTGACGGGAGTACACGGAATTACCACTATATCATCATCATCTTCTTCTTCGTCCCCATGGCGATGAACGCCGACATCAGTACCAGTTCTCGTGGCAGATGTAGATGGTATAATTGGAGAACAAGGGATTACAGTCACATCATCATCATCTGTGTCAGCGTCTTTCTCTTCTTCCTTGTGAACCTCAACACTGGGAGTATCCATCCTTTCTCGACATCTTGTTCTCAGTGTCTTATCTGAAGTGGTTCTTGGAGTGATGGGGGAGCAAGAGATCACCGACAAGTCGACACCTCCACCATCCTGACCACTCTTGCTGCTCGTGGTCGGAGTACTTGCCACACGAATGTTCACTGCCGGAGCCTCTGGGATGGCAGCACAGCGAGGCGGAATCTCAACACCACCAGAGTGTCGAGAGCCGTCCGACATCTGTGACTGATGAGGTGATCGCCAGTTGTCCGGCACTTCGAGGTCAATAAATGAAGCCTTTCGCAGAGATCGACCACTGGAACTTGGCTGAGTGGAGAAAAGAATGGAAGCAGAGTTCGACATGGAAGACTTTTGTTCTTCTGCCTTCTGCAAATCACTATCATCATGATCGTCATCACTATCAACAGGAGCAGCAGTAGCCGAGTGGCTTTTATCAGCAGCTTGATCATCTCCATACTCAAAGTTCCATCCACCATCTGCCAGTAATCCAGCAGAGTTGATCTTACTTTGTCCCACATCATTCAAGAAAGATACTCGACATTCTTGTCTCTGCAGCAAACTTCTCTTTCTCCTTCTGACGTCATCATCATCATCATCACCGGCAGTTTTAATACCATCACTGTTACTAACGTTATCATCATTTTTCTCTTGAACGATACCAAAGCCTGGCTTTTGATAAGTTCCAGTCGGCTGTTTTGCCACGTCAGTCAACATTATGTTTATCGACCGTGCATTCTTACCGGTTATGTGTTTTGAGTCAATCAACTGTCCACAGTCGACCGGCAGTGAACTGCTGGCTGCTGGCACTGAGCCTGCATCTTTCTCGGATGCCGTACTGCTCTCGACTGTGTGTTTAGAATTAATCGGCTGTCCATAAGCCTGTTGCCGCAGCCAATCGACGACCGCCGATCGTTTTGGCGGACTCCGTAGAGGCACCACGACAACAGCCGGGTCAGACGCCAGTGCCGCGGCAAGCAGCGAGGGACATGATACCAGCTGCTGAGCATTCAGCTGTGACTGGGAACCAACTTGAGCTGACAGGTCACGTGACAGTGCCTCCGACTGCCAGTAGGCAAGCTTTGATGACGGCGCAGCGTCAGGAAGTTCACAAACCTAACAATCAAATACGCCCACCGCTGTGGTATTGAAGATTTTATTATTTTCAAGTAAATTAACCAGTGGCTGCCAATCAGATAAGACGAGAGCACGTGTAAAATTGCACATCACTATCACGATTAAAAAACTCAATAGAAATTAGTAATGGAACAACGATGAGTAAACAACATACCAGAGTAGATCGTACGTGACCTCGGACAACACTTTCAGCCTCCCTGTCAGAACAGCAACATTGACCAATTCACCGTTTACGTGCATTTCGTCATGGTGTAATCTCAAAGTATCTTATGGTTATCAGAGCTCCACAAAAGAAGCGGCAACAGAGATCAAAAAGCAACAACCGGTAAAAAGTATACAGTTAGATACTACGAATACAGGAAGTTCAACGGCTTGGACAAGGCAACTGCAAGGCGGGAATAATTTCCTTAATTAATTTTTTAATTGCTACCAACTAATAATACCACCATCAACATCGACACTGAATGGCCATTTTACCGGCGAATCTGAGTTCCACGTTGGTTTCTTCTTCCACTTTTTCAGAAGGAGAACACTTGGAGAAGAATGAGTGAAAAACATAAACAAGGTGTCGCCCTTACGGGACGTAACACTACTGGCCCGCTGTGCAGTGTTACCGTGGAGCTATAATTAGACTGGAGGCGACATGACGTCGTCGCCTGGCCTGCGCGGGTGAAGCCGCCTGCAGGCCCGCCGTGTAGTGTTACAGACGACGACAGACGCCAGACAGCAAAACAATACAGGCCCCCTACACTATGTGTAGGCGGGCCAGTAATAATATCCAATGTCTATGGCGTTCTCACTAGGGCGTAGTCATTGCAACAGTTCGACTGGTTCATTTGGCGAATGCAGACTTACGGCCGGTTTTCTACCGCAAATTAATCTTCCATTAACGTTAATGGGAGATTAACTCCCATTATTTAATGGCAGTTAATCTCCCATTAACGTCAATGGAAGATTAATTTGTGGTGGAAAAACTGGTCCTTTGACTACCAACCCTCAGACCAAGCCAACCAACTTCAGCTGTATGTATACCGGTAGGCTTCTACTGTCCACATCCACCATCGCCAATTATTACTACTATTTAGCCCAAAAGCTGATACTCCTCATACCATCCCATGGACGGCAAAAGGCAGTGCGGTAAGGGTGTGCAGGCCATGTCTAATAATGTTTATCACAGTGGCTGACGTGATAAATACAACTATCAGTGGCAGGACGTAATCTCTCACATCACGGTCAGCCAAGTTACCACTAGACCACTGCGACCTATAAGAAATGTACAGTAGAAATAACAAATCTGTGTCGGTCTTCAGACAAACCACAACATTGCCGCTGGCTGCGTGCGTAAGCTATGCTGCATTTTCTCCGCTGCACTAGCCATGCTAGCAACGCCGGGTTTTTCCCTGCGTCATTTCACTACGTCCGCTGCTGCCGCGAGACATCAACCATGCACGACAGACTATTTTCTGTGCATGGTTTTCAGCAGTCATGGAACAGACGGACGGACGGACGCCAGACCGCTGCATACTTGCTACCTGCTGGATGCAGCCAGCGGCAACAATCAAGAAACTCACAGACAAAACTATTTCTTACAAATTACCGTCCTTAGCACAGACAGACAGACAGACAGTCGCCTCTGAAACAGTCTGCCGCCTGACGTTACCTCAGCTCCAACGCTGACTGTTTTTCAGAATCGCCTCAAAACTTTCCTTTTCTCCCGATCATTTACAAACTAACTGTTTTCCGTTTCTAGTTCTGTACGCCGTGTATTGTAGTGGTTTAGCAGTCTTGTACTTAGGCCATTCTAAATAACTCCAATGTAATGTAACTCATATCGACTGAGTTATTGATGAGTTAAGGTTTTGCGTCCCACCCGACACAAAATCAGAGACCTTCTTCCCAACCAATCTCTTGGCTTAGTATTGAAGCCTGGCACAAGTCTAACAATATGAATGCGGTCACAGAGTTTCCAAGTTCTGTTCCCAGTTACTTACTTATTATTTACTGTTCACACAGAACAACTGCACAGAATCCAGCTTCAACGTGTGAATAGTACGATAGAGTGCCATCGTCAGAGCATTTGATACTAAATACACTAAAAGACTACCAATTACTTTCACCTTTTGTTCAAGTGGCCTTCATTTCCGGTATTGGTTTGGCGCAGCGGCAACGAAGCTGGGCATGCCAACGAAGTTACGCCATTCTGAGTCCAATTAGTACTGGGATGGGTGACCGTCTACAGGCGGGCTTAGCATCTCGGTACGTAACGAGCTACCCAGGCAAACTTAGCTTGGTCATATCTCCGTGGGTGGGCGCAGTGAGTACTGGCGACGGTTTTAGCCACTGCTAGCGTAAACACAGGTGCGCCCGATGGTGCAGTGGGTCAAGCGTTAAACTTGCGACCAACAGGTCGTGGGTTCAAATGCTACGCAAGGCAAAGCTGCGTAACAACCTTCGGCAAGTTGTTCACACCTATGTGCCTATGTGCGTCACCAAGCAGTATAACTTGGTACCGGCCTAGGGGCGGTGATGCTCTGCGGCTGGGAAGGTAACCACAAGCCTGGCAGAAAGTAATGGCAACCTACCACCGGGTAGATGACTTATAGTCACCTGCAGGCTGACTGCCTGTACACCGGGATGGGCTCCGGGCCCAATGCAAGTATGGAAAGCCCTTACTTTTTTAGGGAAGAACAGCGCGTTACGCTTAACCGCAGGCCTGTTACCAAAACTGAGAGAATACTGAAGGGTCGTAAGCTGGCTTAATTGGGTCTAACAACCCTCGTTGGCTCAAAGTAGAATGTTTGGGGATAATTGCAGGTTTCTCACCAACCGCATGCAACAGCGCCAAAACACTGCAGGATGCTCCAAGGACCAATTATCTTACATTGCTGTTCGCAAGGCGGTAAATTCCCGGCATCACAACGTACCGTGCACGAGAAGGTAAATCCCCGGCGTCACTGCAGAAGGCGTCGCGTGCCGACTGAAGCAGCGAACTTCGACTGGAAGTGGCAAGATCGAACAGGACCAGTTGTCGAGACGGCGGATAACTCTCCGGACGAAGAACTACCACGTCTTCCACGGCCGACTCACAGAGTGGTCTACTTTCATTTGATGACGAATTCTTTCCGACATCATGATCCACAAAATCTAACAGTACATTCCCAGATTTACTCAAACTTCCTTCACCGGAACAGTCAGCCATCCTCAAAGCAGATTCTTCCAACGATGGTGTCGAGCCGATATCCCGGTTTCTGACATCAGCATTTGCATCAGTGTCAATAATCACATTCTCGGACTGGTTCAAATACTCATCGTAATCCTTCGCCATCTCGAATAATTTGGCAGAAACTGGTGCCGGGTCACATTTCGTCCTTCGAACATCCATACAATTAACCGGAACAAGTCCGAGGTTCTCCATCTGGGTAGAACTCTCTTCCGTACCATTTGTCGTAACCACGGCATTTTCCTCTGCAACAAGGCCCAACTTCTGTGCAAAATCTTCTCCATCATCTCTCGAGCTTCTCGGAGTGGAAATCATCTCGCTGACACACGGTGAACTGAGCATACTGGCCGAACAATCACTCGTTCGAGGTAGAGTGTCCGCCATCATCTCGTCGGATTCTCTCACTCCTGGATCGACTATTGCCCACGACGTCGTTTTCGAGTCCGAGAGACATTCACCAGCATCGTCAACAGGTCGCTGGATCTGGACCTCACCTGGAAAAGATCCGGTGGGAGACGACGGAACAGGAGGCGAGGAATCCGCGTCGGAAATTTCTGGCGATGAGAAGAGAGCGAGGCGATACATAGCATCCGTACAGCGGTCGTGCAAGAAATCGGCAGTATCAGCAAGCTGTTGTGAATAATCTGGGTCAGGTTGGAGACGATCTGGTGCAGACTGTGACATGACCTCCGCTTGACCTATTAATGACTCATCATTTACAGCAGAGACACATTTGAGATGTGTTAAATGTGATAAATCTGGCTCAGACTCTTGTGTGACCTCTGACCGACCTAGATTCACCATCGGTTTCTTCAAACATTTCGTGGACGACAATGATGTCGGGAAATTTGAGCAAGGCTGCAACGTGACCTTTGCCTGACCTATATCAGTCCCATCTTTCTTTGCGCCACCATTTGTCTCGATCAGCTGCCGAGAATCTGGGTCAGGTCGTAGCATGCTCTCTGACCGACCCACAACAGATTCACTTAATGTAACAGCTGCTGTCTTGGCACGTTTCGCTACCGAGTATGATGGCGAGAAATCTGGGTCGGGTTGCAACACGACCTCGGCTTCACTGCCATGGGCATATTTTAATCGTGTCACAGACATTGAATGTGGGTCAGGTCGAGACGTAACCTCTGTATTAAACGCCGCCGGTTTATCGGTACTGCAGACATCTCTCTCATATCCTGACAATGACAAATCTGGGTCAGGCTGAGCTGATATAACCTCCATTTGACCTACAACTGCTTCATCAACAATCCTCCTGCCGTGACCTGTTGCGTTCCGTCCCAAAACGCAGTGAGCCGTAACTTCCATTGTGCCAAACCCAGGGCCATCGCCACGTGACCCAGTCAACCGAAGACAAACTTTTCTTCTTTTGAGACGTCGACGTCCCACCGCAGCCGAAATATCTCGAGATACATCGGGTCTGCTGTCCGCAGAACCAGCGACCTGGACACGTGCTGGCGTATCTGATAAATGTTTGCTCTTGTGGTCAACAGAGGTCAAGTTATCGGCAAGACGATTTTCACTGCATAAGTCCGTTTCTCTATCGGCGGACACGGTATTGAAACTCGGACTACAAAAACTGCTGTCAGATTGCGGAGATTTTCGCAGCGATAGTCTGCGATGACGTTGATCGCACTTATCAGCAGATGAAAATAACAATGATAAAGACGAAGATGATGAAGATAATGATGTAGCTGCTGATAATGGTTCAGTCGTGTGATTTTTGTCCGCTGCAACCGTTTGGCTGAGAATCTTTGTGTCCGAGCCAGTACACGATGCAGCGGTTTCCAGCAGCTTCTCAACGTCAGCAGATCTTTCCAACACTACCACACAGTCCTTTACCGGAGACTGGCCGTCTCCCGTTTCCACACGGATAACTCCGCTATCATTCCGGCTACGAGGTCGGTCGTGGTCGGTTCTCTGATTTCGACCTCTGGCGCGAGTCTGTTGCGGCGAACTCCGAGGTCGTTGTAGACGACGCCGACCTTCGGTTTTTCGATGCACCTCAGACACAGCCGCCGCGCCACCGCCATCTCGATGACGTCCGGGAATTCTGCGGAGGCCTTCCGCCAACTCCGCGAACGACGTGTCCACCCGCATCGGTGACCGACTCACAGACGACGGAGTATCGCTCTCATCTCTGGTGTCAGACTGGTTGCGGGCACCGCTCGGCTCTGTTGGGCAGACGGAGACCGCCACATCATCCAGACGGCGCGAGTGACGCCTGGTCACACTGGGTTGCCTGAACGTCCGACTCGTCATACCGAGCCTTCGTCGAACTGCGACACGATCATCAAAACTGTTCGAAGCTGCGTGTACCGTGACACTCCCGGCCGACAAACGTGAACTCACTACATGTCCGTCTGTATCCAGAGTGCTGACTGCTCCGACGGTGGAGGACTGGTTAGGGTTAGAACGTGACTTCTGCGTGAATGCCGCACTGTCCTCGCATGCTGCGGCTGACCGACACTCCACCCCAGTCGAGTGCTGCGTCACGGCGGAATTCCCGGGGAACGTCTGGCCGCTTTTTCCGCGCACGACTGTCGGCTTGTCTCGAAGTGGTGCCTCTGCCGCGGAGTGTTGTGACCTCAACCTCAGTGAGAGGCCACGTTCCAGCGAAGGATGAGCTGACGACACACACTTGGAGGCTGACGGGGGGTGGTCCAAAGTGTCTGCAGGACTTGATACTATTGTACCGACTGTTGGAATGTCTCGCAGGTGCCTCCTCGTTAGACATCGCTCTGCCAAACATTATGAGAGCAAACATCAGACGCACACCCACACACACATTCAGACACCCTATTTTTTCAAACAAAGATTCAACGAGATGCAATCAGAGAGGGCAGATTGCTTTGTTTATGTTGTGGTATAAATAGCTACAAGGCCGTACTTGTGAACCTTCGCACTGACGAATGCACTCGTCCGCCGTGGATGGACGGCCAAAGTGTGCAAGCAGCAAACTCCATCGGCTGCTGGAGTTTGCTGCTTGCACACTATGGCCATCCACGTCATACTTTTATTCTAAATAATTTCTCATAAATAAAAATTGCAATCTCAAAATGAACAGTAGCTGTATATTGCGATATGTTTAAGTTATATTACGTCAATATTCCAATAGAATTCACACTTTCTGACATGTAATCATTAACCCCTTCGCTGCGAGTGAGAAGTAAGACTCATCATGGAAAGTGGAGTCGGCATAGCTCATGTAAAGGCTCTGTACCGCGTAGTGCAACTGAACGAAAATAAATAAAATTCAAAGTTATTCGTCAGGTGTCGCCACACGTCCTTCCTTGCACAGAGCATACGGCCCAGGGGAAAGACTTTAAATTGATTCTAACAGTAAAAATGAAAACAAGACATCCCGTAGAGGGTCAGTTTGGCTGTGAATTTCCGGCAATCTGTAATCATTGCGGAGTTATGACGGCTTGAAGTCGCAATACCTGGAAAGTTTGTGAGCAATTTTTGCGTTTTTTTTGGAAAAACGATCCCTTTTGGTAAAATTTTCAAAATTCTGCTCCGAAAGTTTTCACCAGGACACCGATCGACGTTGTAGTGTTCGAATGTCTAAAAATTTGTCCAATGGGAAATGGGTGAAATTGTGCGTTATTTACCTGACCAAAAGAAATTTCGGCTGCCTCTCAAACTGTCGCTAATGCGCGGATCGCGCACAAAATCTGCCAGGGCCAGCCCCCAACATTCGGCTTACACTGTTCCTGATTTCATCCAAATCGGTTCACGTTCCGCGGACTTACAGCCGAACGAGTGAAGACCGTTTTTTGCCCGATAGAGTATTTGCATGATTTGCCTCGAATACTTGCGAAGCGAATAATTGCAGTAAACAAGGCATCACGATGAGTCTTTCCCCTGAAATTTGGCTACGTGGGGCTCCGAAACATTCACTTCTACGGGTCCAGGAACTGCATACTCCGCTACTTTCGCCACTGTTTCTTTTATTTTCTAATACACCACAGTAAAAGACACATAACAATACTTTTATTGTCTGTTAGTCCATCCAGCTGAGGAAGAGGCTCATCGTCGCTGTGGGTGAAGCCATCTTCACTGTTCGTGGGGCTCACGTCTCCATGCAGTGAGATCCACTGCGAGTTATTCCATGACAGATCCATGCCCTCTAGGTCCACAGCTGCCCTACAAGCACACATGAATATTAATGCTACAATATTCTGATAAGAAAATTAACTAGAAAACATGGGCAGTCGTATCGACATGTGGACCCACGCCGGCAACGGCCGCAGGTAGCACAGCGGCGTATAGGTATACGGAATAGTGGCAATGGTCACTAGCAACTGTGTGACTGTGAAGATTTTTGTACCATGTGACCTTGACCTTTAACCTTTTGACCTGTGGGTCAATGCATGCCAAGCGACTGCTATACTGTACCAAGTTTGGTGTTGCTGGCTATGCCGGCGTGGGTAATTAGTGGTCAAAGTAATTTCTCAACAGGCCGCACTGCGCGGAGCAAAGTCACTACTTGCACAAATCCATCAATCGTTTGACCCACAAGAACGTGTCAATGCGCTGCAACACCAGATTTTCACGCGCTATTTCCAAATGCTTCTGCTGCTGATATGATACGCGCCACAAACCATGCCGTAGTTTCCACCGTCCTTTTTGTCCGTGGAATTTGCCGACACGTGAAAATTGTACACAAAATTGCACAGTTCCTGTCCACTTTTGAACCGCATAGCAATGTTGCTAATGTCATCGTTGCGAGAGCGGATGCGTCTGCAAGCTTTTTGCACGTCCATGGATGGACGTTGATGCAACTTTACTGTGTAGTTGCGGATGCGGATGGCAGGACACTGACGCATCTTCTGAGGTCACTCATTAGTAGCACATAAAGAAAAAGGAAACGAAGCGTATTTATATAGCGTCTTTTATATACTGTGTATATCTCAAAGCGCTCAGGCATGGATCACACAGTTTTACCTGCAAATACACCATGCCTGCCTTTCCTTCGTATGCGTTCACCAGATGGAGCCACCTCTAACTGAGGTAAGAGACATCTAATCGCAGCTTACTACTCATCTATCGACCCCGAAGGGATGAAAGGCTGAGTTGGCCTGGTTGGTTGACCCATAGCGGACGGTTTACCCACATAGGTGGTCACGCGTCAGCTACAGGTCGAGCGCAGGACAGAGAAAGTACGCGGGCCGAAGACCGACGTTCTACCACTGAGCCTCGCAACCAACCAATAGTGCGTGTGCGTAATGAACGTTGATTTCATGCAGTTTCGATTTTTGAATCAAGTAACCATTCTATACAGGCATAATCTTTGTAACTCATAACACCACTAAGTCCTTTTGCACTGAAGTTTTCCAGTCCACGGCAGAACAGAGTACATTGCCGACATTACTGCTGGTCAAACTATATACTGACCGTCCGCGGACAACTGTCGTTGGACAACTGCGGACGTGGACGTTGGTAGGGTTGGTTGCGTGGCTCAGTGGTAGAACGTCGGTCTTCGGCCGGCGTACTTTCTCTGTGCTGCGCTCGACCTATAGCTGACGCGTGACCACCTATGTGGGTAAACCGTCCGCTATGGGTCAACCAACCAGGCCAACTCAGCCTTTCATCCCTTCGGGGTCGATAGATGAGTAGTAAGCTGCAATCAGATGTCTCTTACCTCAGTTAGAGGTGGTGCCATCTGGTGAACGCATACGAAGGAAAGGCAGGCATGGTGTATTTGTAGGTAAAACTGTCTGATCCATGCCTGAGCGCTTTGAGATATACATAGTATATAAAAGGCGCTATATAAATACGCTTCCTTTCCTTTTATCTCTGCGGAAAAACGTGGATGCCAAAATATCCACGTACACACATCTCTGTGATTGACATCTCAGCATAGCAATTAAACGGCAGTAGCAGAAAATCATCGTAAAATCGAACGAAATTTAGAGCAGTGCTGCAACCGGAAAGTAAATGCTTGTTCATTAAAGGAGTAAAGTTCGATCATCTTAAGGTGTGCATTGAATCTTCCGACCAATGTGACTAGTCTGTGTAAAAATTTTAGTGGCATTAATTTTTATAATCGCGATTCATTTCTTAATGCGTTAGTTAACGAAAACAAAACTAAAAGTGGGGTAGGCAGCTTTGTATAATGTCCTGTCCGGAAACGGATTACGCATATTCTTGTATCCTCAGGGCCCATACACGGCAAATAAGTAAAAAGATAAATTAGCCCCGTGTGGGACTGACGGTCGACTCTTCACAACTGACGTTTCTGCCAAGTTCAAAGTCACGTGGCACAAAAACTAGGACAAATGTCAAAAATCCGGCCCGATCAAATTTAGATATTGTGCCCTAGTTTAAGAATCAGTGGTCAGTTGCCAGCTCCCATTGCAAATGGCGGAGGAGACAGCGTTTGAAAATGGAAGGATTTCCAACTTTCAAGGGCTCATGACCATTACCTTGTATCGGGTGATACTGCATACCGTCATGCATCAATCATCGACCTCTACCTATTTGCCAAATTTCCTTGAAATCGAAGAAACCTTTTGTAGACGAACAAACATATGGACGGACAGACATTTGAGACCGGCTAAATATTAGGTCGACTCACAATAGTCGACCTGAAGACAGGAGCGTGTTATACAAAGGAAATTACAAATATCAGTAGCTGTATAACATACATGTTATCATCATCATCATCTTTATCACCACGACCAGCAACTGCAGCAGCTGGTTGTACATCTTCATCCCAGACTCGCTGGCTCATCTCCAGGCTCTCCTCCGCAATCTCTCTCCGATCCTCGGCCGACAGAGGCATCACGACTTGAGACAGGATGGCGTCGACATCTTCAAGAGTGACGTCACGACTCAAGTCGTCTGCGGTTTCAGCAGCGAGGGATGCAAGAACATCGACCACCGAGTCATCAGCACTCGCATCTGCAGTTCACAGACGCGGCACTTTATTTCGTCGGTATGTAACCAGCCACCCAGGTCGACTCAGCCTTTCATCCTTTCGAGGTCGATAAACTGAGCAGTAGGCTGTAATCGGATGTGTGTTTCCTCGCACGGGCGGCGCCATCTGGTGAATGCTTACGGGGTGAAGGCCTGGTGTGGTTGATTAGAGCGGTGGTGTGTTTGCTAGCTGCATGCCGCGGGTCCAATTGTACGTTAACGCGTGCAATGGATGGCCGCAATTTGCGCTGCAGCACCATTGGCTCTTGCC
>Ga0209780_1002237_pt1 | contig 13576 bp, 3 predicted proteins | sample WorMetexBAHAMAS2_FD_187384 | JGI IMG/M metagenome (GOLD analysis project Ga0209780, IMG submission 187384) | Marine gutless worms symbiont microbial communities from Max Planck institute for Marine Microbiology, Germany - Inanidrilus exumae... | ecosystem: Host-associated > Annelida > Digestive... | reverse complement strand
GCTGGGGAGTAAAGGCAGGCATGGTGTAATTTGCAGGTAAAACTGTGTGATCCATGTCTGAGCGCATTAGAGGTGGTTACGACGATGCGCTATACAAATCGACGTTTACTTTACTTTACTTTACTTTACCTGACACACTTAACCAGGAAGTAATCGCCAACATGAGTAACCTAGTATGCTGATGCCCAGCATCGTCTGTGACGTGATGTGACTGATGTCTGCTCACCATTGCACTAAGTGAGACTGTCGCGACAGTGTCAAGACTGTTACGTGTCAGCGTTGCATCCGAATTCTGGTAAACAACTAAACATCGGAATCGAACATCGCAATTTTTTTGCCAAAATATTGGAACGTCGGACATCAGCCATTTTACACGAATTGGCCGTTCTCTAACGTTTTGCCGCAAGGTCATAATTTTGGCCGTGCCCCACAAATTGACGCAATTTTTGTCAGTTTCCGCAATTTTTTTGCCGTTGCATGCAATTTTCTGCAACCTGCCCATGTGGCCAAGTGGTTAAAAATTCCTATGCACATGATGAACAGGGAGTTAATCCCGGGCCGGTAAGAGGGTAGTTCGACAGGTCCTCTATAAACTGTGACCATTGCTGATGCCTTTATTAACTGCGCCAAGGTATTAGCCACGCTGACATGAGAGCTGAAGCAGACAGATGTGACTAAGTCTCCTGGTTGATGCTGCAGAAGTGACAATCATGTTGCCGGGCACTAACGGCAGACCGGTGAGGCTGTCGCTGCATAAGTGCCAGTCCGAGCCAGATGCTGAACGGTGGACTGATCAGGGCTGTCGCTGAACAAGTGCCAGTCCAGTCTTAGTCACTCAGACAGTAGGCCACGCCTCACATTTAGAAATAACATGACAAGCTGCTCAAGCCTACTTTCCCTCATTTACCCTACATAGCTTGCACACACGCACAGACAAACACCTATCAGCTCCCCTCTTCTCCCAGGCTGGTGCATTGGACCGATTCAAAAGTTCTCAGTGCTGGGGTCCAGAGTATGCTGGACCCATGCCTGCAAAGAACAAACGAACGCAATTTTCTGCAAATTCAGCTGAAAGTTGGCTATTTTTGGCAGTTGACACACAAAACGAATGCAATTATGCAATATCAGTGTGCTTCAAGCACTAAATTTACATAGTACACACAGAACAAAACACCATGCTTTCATTTTATGCCAAAACATTGCTGTGCCGACAACTTCTTTATACCATACGGTATTTCCTATGCAAGAATCCTTAAATAAGCTTCTTTGTAAATTGTTACAACATACGTGCAGTTTTCATGCATATTCTGTGCAATTTGCCACATTTTGCGGCATTTTTTATTGCAATTTCTCACACAAAATTGCCGCAATGTTTCATAATATTACAGTTTTAAAATATTTTCGCTGCAATTTTTTGCAAGGACTAGACAACGGTCATTAGCAGGCGGCGCCATGGCATTGTACATGCGTTTGATGCAGCCCCTCAATGGATGATAATTAGCTAACGATCGTCGTCCGTCATGTATAGCCATTGTGGTAAATTTATGTTCTGTTATACTGTTTTTGTGATATATTCTGGCTTATTAATTAAATGACCTAATGTGGAATTTAAGGCACTGCTGGCGATTATGAAAGGGGACAGTAGTATAGCATGACCCAATAATATATGTGGAAGTACTATAAAATGCATTGCTGTAGTGATATATTCTGGCTTATTCAGTACACTACCTGATGTGGAATTTGAGTTGGGTTTCCGATGTGCAGTGGCACATCGGAAACCCAGCGTGGATCGCTCCACATGAGGAACCCGACGTGCAAGTAGACTGGATGCATTTTGTGCTTCAATATATGTTACTGGGGTCCAATGCTACCAATGCCGTCGATGCAGACCCAGTGTGGCCATTTGATTTAATCAATATGCTACCATTTTGAAGTTTTATGAATGCTTCTTTTTGTGTGTTTACACCAGACCTTATGTTGACAACTTGACATTACTAAACTAGATGGGTTGCAGTGTATCTGAGGACACACTGCAACGGCCATTCGGTTTTCCTGCTGTGACTTTGACCTATGAACATGACCTATATACATGACCGAGGTAGCGTCAAGTTGAACCACCTCGCCAAAGACCTACCTCAATTTAATGTTATAATTTTGTGAGACAGTTATCATTCAGACACACTGACACACACACACACAGCTCTGGCAAATTGCTCCACTACTGTCGTCGGTGGTAAACAGCTGCAATATAATTCTGACCCAGGTATACATGCCACAACTAGATGGGTTGCAGTGTATTTGGAGACACACTGCATGTCGGCTAGAACAGAGCATTTCCCACCGGCATACTCAACAGGTGACACAACTGTTTACTTATTTACTGATGTTTACTTCCTGCATTCGACGATACCTAGTGTACCATGCCTGCGACTGATTGATGTCAGCGTTATCTGCCGTGCTACTTATTTTCAGTTTCCAATTTAGTCTGCTTTTCTTTAATATGGGTCGCCAGGCACTGGCAGCACTGTGCCGTATTGGTTTTAATACGCAATATCGGACGTTGGACGTTGCCGAAAATTTGGGTAGATACCTTTCTTGTATGGAACGTACAGCTCAGGGGAAAGACTTTGAATTGATATTAATGGTAAAAATGGAAACAAGACATCCAGTAGACGGTCAGTTTGGTAGTGAATTTCCGGCGATCTGTAATCGTTGTGCAGTTGTGGTGGCTTGAGGTCACAACCTCTTCTCAGTAATGTTTGCGTTGTTTTTAGAAAGAAGACCCTTTATTGTAAAATTTTCAAAATTCTCTGAGAGTTTTCACTGCCTCACTGATCGACGTTGTTGTGTTCAAATAAAGTAAAATTTGTCTGACGGAAAATCAGTGAAATCATGCGTTATTTACCTGAACCAAAAAAATTTCGGCTGCCTCAAACTGTTGCTACTGTGCGGATCATGCTTAAAATCTGCCATGGCCAGCCCCCAACAATGTGCTTACAGTGCTCCAGATTTCATCCAAATCTGTTGACTTTTGGCGGAGTTATCGCTGAATGTGTGAACACCGATTTTTTGCCCCGTAGAGCATTTCCATTTCAATATGGTGGCATCCGCCATCCTGGATAATTAAAAGTTGGAAATTTTAAATTCCGGTATGGTACGGAAGATCAATTTGCATCATTAAGCCAAACTTGTTGCCGATCGGTCAAACCGTTACTGAGATATGGCCATTTTTTCCATTTTTCAAGATGGCCACCGTCGGCCATCTTGGATTTTTAAAAGTCCAAAATTTTAACTGCCGATTGGGTTCGGATGGCCAATATGCGTCACTGTGCCAAATTTCATGCCAATCGGTCGTACTGCAGTAGAGATATCTTCTTTTTGATTTTTCAAGATGGCACCCGTCCGGCATCTTGGATTTGTTGTATGCCTGCATAGACCACCCACCAAGCATAGTTGGTGGTATTTATTGCTGTGCAAAATGGGTAATGGCGTTGTCATTTTGAAGATATGTGATTTTCAATGTTATGCGAGTTTTGCGTGAAAGTGCCTATTCACGCCTGTTTTGGGGGTAAAAATGGGTGAAAAGGGATTTTTTTGCAGTTTCATCTCTCTAGGAATGCAATAAGTTGGGATTGATTTTTTTATGAATCAAACTGCATCAAAATCTCTTCTGCGGTTTAGTCTGTGGATGTGAGCAAAAATTTGGGTCACAAAAAAGAAAACAAAAACTACACGAGTGACATTTCACTCATTTATGGGACGCTCCCATTGGGGCGATCGGTTTGAATTTTGGCGTACAGGGTCATATTGCTGACGTAATTTCCCATGCCAAATTTTGTGACCATCGGTTTAGGGGTTTCAGAGTTCTGATACTTCCAACTTTGCCATTTTCCATATTAATAGCTGGTCGCCCTTACAACAGTGGCAGCACTACACTACCATGTTACACTGTGATGGAACATAAATAGGAACTCATATGCACTGTACCGAATGGTGTTAATTCCAATGACCTTGAGGACCCCAAACAACCCCATTTTCGCTATTTTGTATCGCCTTTCGTATCTTCTTAGTGGGTAGAGATAGCGACTTCAAATTTTTATAGATAGGTTGAATTTAGCAAGTGCTAGCCCACGGATGGCAAACTACCCTGAAAGGAGCGTGGTCAGGTCACGTGAACCATTTAAATTTTGGTGGGCACCAACGATTTCTCCGGAACGGCTGAAACTACAGTAGTCAAATTATTCCTGCATGTAAGCTATGTAAAGTCTTAGCATAAGGATGACAAGTCACCCTTAAGAAGGGCGTGGTTAAAGTCACGTGACCCGCTTTAAATTTTGACGCTCCAATGATATCTCTGGGACGGCTGAAGCTAGAATTGTTAAATTTTACAGACATGTAGACTATCAAATCGTAGCCTACGGTGACAAACCACCCTTAAAAGGGGCGTGGTCAGAGACACGTGACACATTTTTTAAATTTGCCCGATTATATCTGTGTAACTGGTGAAGCTAGGCACTTCACATTTTATGTACTGATTGATACAGAGGAGTACGAGTGCATGCATGATATATTATTGCCAAAAGCGATGTGTTCAGAGTCACGTGACGTTTTTACGTTTTTGGAAGTAAGTGATAATATCTCGGAAATTGTGCAAGATAGACACATAGTTGCAGCGGAAGACTAATAGGAATTCGTATGTGGCCTATCGAATGCACCATTGCCAGTGCCCTTGAGTGACCTTGAAGGTTACATTTGCTGTTTGAAAGCTTTGTAACTCCCATAGATCATGAAACATAGCACGAAGTTACTAACGTAGCACGTTGCGCGGTCCCTCTGCGGTAGCTGGGTTTCTTGCTGAGATACATGAGCAGACAGAGATGCTGACAGGCAGACATACATACATTGTGATTGCAGTACTTTGCACCCCTAACAGCGGTGAAGTAATTCGAGTCCTGTGGCGGCGTGTGGCTTTGTTTCTACGTTTATTCCTACGTTTAGCCGTTTTGATAGAACACCGACTTGTGATGGACGGACAAACAGACGGTCAGAGGAATACAGGTCCGCAGCAAATGCCGCGCTAGGATAGTGTCGCGCGGTAATAGAATAGTGCGGAAAATAGTCGTAATGTTGGTTAAATTGCTGCAAACAAAGAATGGCGTTTGGTGTCATCAACATCTGTGATTGAGATCGATAATCGCCAAGTCCCACGTTGGGCTTTCTGACTCACATGCCTCGGGTAATATATCATGTATTAACTACGATATAGTTGCACATGAATCAGTATGTTGCACGTGGCTTGTAACGTCAGAGCTGTCTTATCGAAACTGAATGACTTTTCAAGGTCATTGCCAGTCACGTACACTGTAAATCTGGTAATATCTTGCAAACGGTGCAAGATAGTGACGTTGTTACTGCATGCAACTAATGGGAAGTGATGTATGGCCTACTGAATAGCGACAATTCTGATGACATTGAGTGACTTTCGTGGTCATTCACCTACCCTACTTCAAGCCTTTTTCAAATGTGATTTTTTTATATAGTTGTGCAGCAGTTGAGATAATTTCAGCTAACATACCACGTCGCGTGGTCCCTGTGCGATAGTTGTGCTGCTTGTCAGCCTTTACGTAGGAGAATTTTCAAATGATTTGGAGCGACGCTCGGTCTCTCGGCAACAGTTGAGCTTGTCATGGGCTCGATAAGCCTATATTGTAAATACTCTACGGGGCAAAAACGGTCTTCACGCGTTCGGCAATAACTCCGCCGAAAGTGAACCGATTTGGATGAAATCTGGAACATTGTGAGCCAAATGTGCTGGCTGGCCATGGCAGATTTTGGTCGCGATCCGCACAGTAGCGACAGTTTGAGAGTGATCGTTTTTCCAAAAAACGCAAAAATTGCTCACAAAATTTCCAGGTCTTGCGACTTCAGGCCGTCATAGCTTTGCAATGATTACAATTGCTCAAAACTCACGGCCAACTGGTCCTGTACATAAGTACGAGCCAGGTGAAAATTTGCGGTCAGCTAAGGTGTTACTGAAGTGATCAGTGCTACCTTGATTGACGGCTTTCTGTTTTTTTTTCTGTGTTCCCTGTATGATAATATTGATTGTAGCTGTCATGTACGCTGTCTTTGTTGCACACATTTACTTTAGCTGCCTATGAATCGAACTTTTGACTTGATTTTTTTGGTTTTAAGATGCAGTGCCCTATCGTCCAAGCAGGTCCAGTGATGTTTTCCAGGTTGCTTTTCGCACGTCGTTTAGGATAAGATTGTGAATCGATCACCGCGTTAGCCGGCGACCAGTTTCCGGTACGCAATCGATGACCAATTCGTGCCGATGTATGTTCCAATTTGCCGTATCATACGGTCGGCTCAGTCCGAGTATAGAGCAATTCAAGGCTGGGAAATGACGCAAGCGAGCGTGTATGCGTGCGAACGACGCATAGCGGTAGGCCGAGATACCGGCGTCGACGGGAAACAAACACCGGTGTCCCGCAGTGGCAGTCACAGTCGACAACGGCTTCAGTCAGCAATAATAATAGACGACAGACCGCCATGTTTGGTATTACTGGCGCATCCAGGAGGCCGTGTGGCGTGAGCTAACGCACTTTGGGGGTCACGTGGGACATAGCCCCCCCACCCCTGAAGCTGAAAAATTTGTGATAATTGCATAGGAGTAAAGTATAACAGTTACCGAGAACGTTACGTGATACTCAGTTGTAAAATTCTTAGGTTATTTTTGTGAATATTATTTTTCCTTTAACTTTCCGCAACCTTTCAGCCTCGAGAGGGTGATACTTCTTCATCTGCCCTTCGAAACTGTCTGTTTACCATCTGCTTTTCATGCTGTGGGCATTACACAGCCAGAGTATAGGCTTTACACCTCAACCCAATGCGGTCCTTGATGCACTGGACTAACACAATCATGTAAAAAGATGGACGTTCTGAGGTTGTTTTTAGTGCTTTCTGAGAATAGTGATTAGCGTAGTAAGTCTCATGCAGGTACACTGTTCAGTACCAAGCCAAGGGATTGGCTGGGAATAACGTCTCCAAAATGACCTATTCTTTGTCGAGTGGGACGTCAAACCTTAACTCATACACTTACACTCTTTCTCAAAATGCCGACTTTTCTTATTTTAATATTTCGATCAAAAACAAATTAATTTTATTTGCTTTTGGTGGTACACGGACTGCTGACAAAATTTGGTGTAAGCGGTTGAGAAATGTCCACTGTAAATGCAAAATGTGTCACCAATTGGAATTGGAATATGAAAGCAAAAATCATTTTTAAAAACTATTAGTGATTAAAAAATATATTCTTGGCTGCAAACTTTCCGTCCCTTCAACCAGGCGGCATCCAAGAACATATTTCTTTAATCACTAATAGTTTTTAAAAATGATTTTGCTTTCATATTCCAATTCCAGCATAAAGGGTACTGAAATTCTTGGCTCTATTTTATATCTTTCTCTTTTACGACTGGCCATTTTTGTAGGCCTGTGTGTGTAATGTGGAAGAAAACTTATTATTTTCCACTTTAATTCTTGGCTCAGTTTTCAACGACTATGTCGTCTTTTACGGGGATATTATAGGCGATGCTGCTTGAGTGTTCATAGACCGAACAGTGTTCATGCACAGTTAGTAAGCAGTTCTGTGACATGTGCTGAAATCGAAAATTGACTACTAATCGGCACCCCAAGCGCCTGATAGGACAAGGTAATGCGGTGGAATTTTTCTGGTATGGTGAACAAGTTCAAAAGCGCTTATGTTAAATTTCTTCAGAACTCAATGTACCGAAAATTATTAAAATTTGCTAACTACTACTACTACTACTACTGCTACTGCACCCCCTGTAGGGGTGTCTATACGAGTCTGTCTTTTTGTCTGCTTGTCTTTCCGCTCGCATATCTCAAAAACCGCATGTCTGTACTTCACGAAATTTTCTGTACATGTTACCTGTGGCCGTGGCTCGATCCTTCTCTGATGGCAATGCAAGGTTTTCACATGATAGAGCAAATGTGCCGGAATCAGAGACGACGCATATGTTTCGTCCATTTGCTAGATGGCGGCACAGGAGGGGCGAAGTTTGCCGTCTCAATCAGCATCTTGTTTTCTGATGGCAAATATCTTTTCGAAATTTAAATGGGCTCACCCCCTTCTGTGAAAGAGAAGAGAGCATTTTGAGACGCAGTATTTATATATGATGATAGGATTTACCCAAGTCTCTGAGGCTGACTTTGATCTCTTGCATGTAACGTTAATCATCAACAGTAATTTACTTATTTGCAATTAGTTTCCCACTCCGGCTGTATAGCGGCCGGCGTGGTAGGGCGTTAAGTCGCATCTGTTTGTCTGTCTGTCTGTTTGTCCGCGCTCTAAAAGGAAAACGGCTTGAGCTATCAACACCAAACTTGGTACACATATACTCTATAGTAGTCGCTTGGCATGCATAGACCCACAGGTCAAAAGGTCAATGTCAAGGTCACACGGTTACGAAAACCGTCACGGTCGCACTCTGGCTAGTGACGCATGCTGCTATGGCAGTGCGCTGCTGCCGGCGTGGGTCTGCATGTCGATACGAATGCTTATGTTTTCTAGTTACTGGAAGTTTTCATGTATGCTTTTGCTAGTTATGTTTCATTAAACTTTTTAATATAATCATGAAATATTCAAATGTGCAAATTGTACTGTTTTTATATGGTACAATCGTGTTCTACCGTCTATTAAAATTGGTCTAGTATAAAACAATGTTTCCCACACCAATTGACAGATGATTAGTGACTGTGATCGGGAATTAATGAATTGTAACCAAGCGATGATCGGTTTTGAAAAAAGTCATGTTTTCACAACCTTAACTGTAGATTATCGTATGAGTGATCATGTATGCACAGCCTCCAAAGTCACTATATGAAATGTAGAGATTCTTTTGTTGATACTGACGATTGACATAATAGTTTATACGTTTTTCTTGTTTCTGAAGTTAGCAGTAGATTTGTACTCTAATAATTTTATTGTTTTTTATGTATACAGATGGCCCAGAGCAATGATGTTGATGCTGCTGCTGCCGTATCCCTCACGGGCTTTTTGTTTGGCAACATTGATGCAAGTGGACGGTTAGTTGATGATGATGTTCTTGATGAGGACAGCCGACGTCATCTGGATGGACTGTCTGCACTTGGAGTTATAAGTCCACTGGTTGACGAACTTCGAGGTGATGCTCAAAATGATGACGACGATGATTCCCGAGCATCGTCTGAGCCTCAGAGCAGTATGTCAACAGATTCCGAATCGGCAGCAGATGCGAAAGCTCATGATGCACTGGATTACTCAGACATCACTGAGATGGTTGAAGAGTCTGAGGGCAGTACATCGGTTGCTTCGGAATCTGGAGCGGAAAACGGAGACGTTAAGTTAATGCCACCTCCATGTCGGCTTTCAGATCGGAGTGATGAAACGGATGTGAACCATGTCAAAAGAGAAAGCCCGTTACCAAAAAACGCAGGTGAGATAAAAGATACTAGTCACAGCGGTCTGCAGACGCCGTTGGCCGCGCTGCTACCTCCAGAACTTGCTGGCCGCGATGTCCGCGAATGGTTTCCGGAATTTCAGCCAGGTAGCATTCTGAGATTTTCAAGACTGTTTCGACCGTCTCACGCTCCACATGTCTGGAAACGGAAGAAGAAGAAACCGACTACACCTGTTTCTGATAACAAAAACAGTGCTGCACTGTCTGCTGATCTACAGCAGCACGAGCTGAATAAGACAACAAATAAGCATAATGACCACGTGGAGATAACGTCTGACGGAAATACGATTGTAGATAACCTGTCGTCCTTTAAGTTGAATTTAGGTCGGAAAGCAAGGCCCGAGGAACTTGCACAGGATGATGAGGTCGTGCTGTTGTCTGCCACGATGCTGAATAACGAGAGTGGAAGTGGTTTGGAACGTGGGCGAGACACTGGCCCTCGTGTGGCTGAGTGGAGGTATGGTCCTGCCCAGCTCTGGTATGATATGCTGGGAATCAGCGAGTCAGGTGATGGGTTTGACTATGGCTTCCGACTGAAGCAGGCGTCTCAGGAAAGTGCAGAGCAGGTGTCTGGAAACTCCTCGCTGAAAGTGGAGTACCCAGATGAGGCTTTTCTGATGGTCACACAAGTGCAGTGGGAGGACGAGGTCATATGGGACGGCGAGAAGGCTCGTGATAAGGTAATGATGTCTGTTCGACAGCGCGGTCCTGCCGCTGGTTGGATTCCATCGACGAATGCTCGAACGATGCAGCAGTACATGCAGCAGATGGCGTCCAGTGGCGGTGGACCTCTAGTACCCGGGTGGTCAGGAACCCAGTCGAAGTCAATGATATCTCAGTTGAGTGATAGTTCACCAACGACAGACACCTGGTACAGCATCTTTCCCATCGAAAACGAAGCACTCGTGTACGGTCGGTGGGAGGATAATGTGATCTGGGACGCACAGGCTATGGACAACATTCCGCAGCCATCTGTTTTGACCCTCGATCCCAACGACGAACATCTTATTCTCGAAATTCCTGAAGACCTCGAGGCCAAAGTGGATGCCACAAGCAGTAACGTAACGCAAGAGGCCACGAGTACGTCGAAGAAAGATAGCAAGCGGTCGAGGATGTTGCTCGGCAAGGCTGGTATTCTCAAAGAGGATGACGAGGAGCAGAATAAAGATGACGATGCCGCGTCAGGCATGCGGAATAAAGATCCGTTTAATTTGTCCAACGACGAATACTACAACCCTAAGTTAACGACAGACGTCAGCTTGAGTCGAAATCTGGGTGCTAGTATTATTCAGCATTCGACGCCTGCGGTTGAGCTGCGTCAGCCTTTCTTTCCCACGCACATCGGCCCGATCAAGCTGCGCAGTTTTCACCGTCCTCCTCTCAAGCGTTACTCGCACGGCGCCATGGCCGGTCCCGGTCCTCACCCGGTTTTGCCGCTGCTGAAACAGATTCGGCGGAAGGAACGACTGCGCGAGCAGGAGCGGCTCGCGAGCGGCGGCGGCGAGATGTTCTTCATGCGCAGCCCGGACGACTTGACGGGACGCGATGGTGAACTAATTCTTGCCGAATATTCCGAACAGTATCCGCCGTTGACGAATCAGATAGGCATGGCTTTGAAGATCAGAAATTATTACAAGCGTCGGCCGGGAAAAGAGGCCAATACACCGGAGTTCCAGTATGGTGACTTGGCGTATGCTCATACGTCGCCGTTTCTTGGGAATCTCGCACCCGGACAGTGCCTCCAGACGTTCGAAAATAACATGTTCCGTGCTCCCGTATTTGAACATAAAGTCCCTTTCACTGACTTCCTTATCATTCGCAACAGAATGCATTATTATATCCGTGAAGTTGATACTGTATTTGCTGTCGGGCAGCAGTACCCACTGATAGAGGTCCCCGGGCCTAATTCGAAGCGTGCCAACAACTTTGCCCGTGACTTCTTGCAGGTGTTTGTCTATCGCCAGTTTTGGCAGAGCAAGGACGAACCTCGGCGAATAAAAATGGACGACGTACGAAAAGCGTTTCCGTCGCATTCAGAAAGCAGCATTCGCAAGAGATTGAAATTGTGCGCCGACTTTAAGCGCACGGGCATGGACTCGAACTGGTGGGTGCTAAAGTCTGACTTTCGCCTGCCGACTGAGGAAGAAATTCGTGCGGCCGTGTCGCCGGAACAGTGCTGTGCCTACTACTCCATGCTTGCAGCCGAACAGAGACTTAAAGACGCCGGCTACGGCGAGAAATCCCTGTTTGCGCCGGAAGACGACAACGAGGAGGACTCGGCAACGAAGATCGACGATGAGGTGAAGGCTGCTCCTTGGAATACAACTCGTGCGTTCATTTCCGCCATGAAGGGCCGATGTCTGCTGGCGCTGACAGGCGTAGCGGATCCAACCGGTTGCGGTGAAGGCTTCTGCTACGTCAAAGTGCCGAACAAGCCGGCTGCATCCCGAGCAGCTGACGAAATCGCCTCTCATCACACTCCCGTCAAGAGAACCGTCACTGGAACGGACGCCGATCTTCGTCGTCTGTCGCTGAAAGATGCAAAGCAGCTGCTGCGCAAGTTTGGAGTAGGTGAGGCTGAAATAAAGAAACTGTCGAGATGGGAAGTAATAGACGTCGTTCGCACTATGTCCACCGAACAGGCGAAGCTCGCTGCAGCCCAGGAAGACGGGGATACAGGCATCAGCAAGTTTGCACGCGGAAACCGCTTTTCAGTAGCCGAGCACCAGGAGCGGTACAAAGAAGAATGCCAGCGTATTTTCGATCTACAGAACCGTATTCTTGTTTCGGACGAGACGCTGTCCACCGACGACGACTCCAGTTCGGATGACGACTCGGATTTCGAGGAGATCAGCAAGAACATCGAAAGTATGCTTGCGAACAAGAAGACTAGCACGCAGATCAGCCTGGAACGCGAAGAAGCGGAACGCATGGAGCTTCGACGGATGATTCAGCAAGGGAGTTTGCTGGGCGCGTCGAGCAAAGATCGCAAAGACAGAAAAGGTGACGGCAGTTCGAAGCTGGCCGGCGGACCGCAGACGGGCAGTAGGAAACTGCGCATAACTCGTACTTTTCGGAACGACGACGGCGGCGAGTTCACGCGGACTGAGATCGTCAGTAGGCCGAACGTGATCGACGCTTACATCCGAATTCGCGAGACGAAAGACGCGAGCTTCATACGACAGTTTACGATACTGGACGACCAGGCGAAGGAGGAGATGAAGAAGGAACGACGCCGCATCCAGGAGCAGTTGCGTCGTATAAAGCGGAATCAAGCTGCCGCCGATCTGGGCCTCACCAGCGCCCAGGCGCGCATACTGTCGCATTCGCCGGCTAAAAAGCGAATGAAGCTCACGCCGCTGAAATTGGCCAAACTCATCAAAGCGCAGAAGTTGCGATGCGGAGCTTGTGGCCAGAAAGGTCACATGCGGACCAACCGGGAATGTCCTCTGTATAGTGGTTCTGTGCAGGTCACGATCGCTAGCAACAGTGCGCCAGCTTCTGACGCAGTTGAGAATATCGGGCCAGTTGCCATGTCTGAAGAACAGGAAGAGCAGCTGGAAAAGTCGAATCTGGTGGATGAGGACCTGATTAACATCGAGGGCGTTAAGATGAAGATCTCGAAGCAGCTGGTGAAGCATACGGAAGAAGTGAAGCGGCGCTCGCTGGTGCTGAAGTTTCCAAAGGTGGCGGCGGCCGCCGCTGCTGCGGCTGCGAAGAAGAAGCGAAGGCTCGGCGGACTGGGATCCACGTCGACGTCGCAGTGTGACTACCTCAAGAAGCCGACCAAAGTGGCCAATCGGCGTCGCGCCAACCCGGTCGTGACGCTGTCGACGATCCTCGAAACGATTCTGAACGAGATGCGCGAGATGCCCAACGTGCAGCTGTTCCTGCAGCCGGTGAACCCCAAGCTGGTGCCCGACTACTACAACATCATCCGCCATCCGATGGACCTGCAGACGATCCGGTCGAAGCTGCACGAACACCGATACGTGTCGCGGGAGGCGTTCCTCGTCGACGTGAACCAGATCGTGAGCAACTGCGAGCTGTAC